>TBL_comb48_EPIDRAFT_1000944_pt1 | contig 22278 bp, 21 predicted proteins | sample TroBogEpilimnion_37_FD_10681 | JGI IMG/M metagenome (IMG submission 10681) | reverse complement strand
TTGAAGCAGGCCATCACCACCTGAGCATCGCGGTAGTTGCGATCGGCGCACCACTCTCGGCGATCGTAGGTTCGCAGTTTGGACATTGGTTGGGCTGGAAATATGGAATAAAAATATTTAGCCGTGAGGGTTCCAAGTTTTTTGATCCGAGCAAGATTAAGTCAGCCGAAAAGTATGTCTCTAAATATGGAGTCGGCCGAGCAATTGTTCTGGGCCGTTTTATCCCAGTAGTGCGCGGGCTTATTAATCCACTGTCTGGAATTATTCGAGTCCCGTTTAAGACATTTACATTCTGGAATATTTTCGGTGCGCTGATCTGGACTCAGGTATTGATCTGGGGTGCTTATGCAGCGGGTAATACCTTCGCCAACAGCATCTCGAAATATCTCACCGACATCATTATTGCGATTGCAGCGCTTACTGTTCTTCCAATTATTTGGGAGATTTTCAAAGAGTGGCGTACGCGTAAACACCTCTCGTAGGGATCAGCTGCGACTTATCCACGCCAGACGATATTTGCAGGCTCCAAGCCTTGTGCAATTAACTTCAGTTGTGACTCCACTAGTTTCTTGCCGCGGGATTCAAAGGCAGTTGAATCGCCACCAACATGGGGAGAAATGATGCAGTTGGGTGCCCGCCAGAGCGGGTGATCTGCCGGTAATGGCTCCGGATTTGTGACATCGAGGCCTGCGAAAATTCTTCCAGAAGTGAGTTCTGCAACTAGCGCGTCGGTATCAATAATTCCACCTCGCGCAACATTAACGATCACAGCCCCATCTTTAAGTTCTGATAACCGCTTTGCGTTAAAGAAATTCTTTGATTCATCATTGAGCGGCATCACGATAAAGATGATGTCGTAATTTTTGATCTTGCTATCAAAAGTTGAAATTGTCTGAGAACCGTTTGCACCACTACGAGAATAAAGGGTGGTTTCAACGTTGTAAGGCGAGAGATAACTTTTAAGTGTTGTGGCAATAGACCCGGCGCCTAAAATGGCAATTGAGCTATCGTTGAAAGATGGGTAACGCTTGTGGGCCCAGGTGCCAGTTTGAGAAGCTACTGAAAAATCAGCAAAACCACGCCGAGACGCGATTGCTAGTGCTACTGCGAGTTCAGCAGTTGAGGCATCGTGAACTCCGCGAGCATTACATAACAGCACTCCCGGGGCACAATATGGGATCGCATCATCAAATCCGGCATTAGGTACTTGCAAATATTTAAGGGAACTCATGCCACGCGAATACTCAAGCGCCGCTTTTCCGCCCATATATTGGGGTACATAAAAAGTGATTTGACCGAGATCTGCACGTGTTAAATCGGTGTTGGCTGGTGAGAGTCTAGTAAAACCCTCTGGCACTTCGAGGTCATCCCACTGACTCCAGATTACGTGTTTCATAATTGAATTAATACTTTGCCAGAGAGCTCTGAATTCTTAGCCATCTCAAAACCTGCCTTTGCATCGCTGAGAGCAAATACGTGAGTTATTGCCTGCGCAATCTCTGGATGCTTTGAAAGCATTGTGATCGCTTCATCGATTTCATTGTTGAATCTAAATGTGCCCCGTAGTTGAATTTCCTTACTCACCAGCGGCGCAATGGCAATTGGTTGATCACCCGCGGCAAGCATTCCAACTTGCACAACAACTCCAGCTTTGCGAACTGCAACCAATGCAGAACTTAAAGCGCGTGCTACTCCAGAACATTCAAAGACCACATCGAAGTGATCGGTTGGAAGGGGTGTTTGGCTTACTTTAATCACATCATCCGCGCCTAAGTTCTTTGCACGTGCAAGCGGTCCATCGAGAACATCAGAGGTAACCACGGAATGTGCACCAAGGATCTTTGCTGCTGCAATCACCATCAAACCAATTGGGCCAGAGCCAGACACTAAAACGTTTTTATTTTCGATTCCACCAGCAATTGCAAGGGCATGGAGTGCAACACCGAGTGGTTCACAGAGCGCAGCAACTTCCAGTGAGAGCGTACCGGGGAGAGCGCGCACCATAGAACTTTCAACGAGCATGTATTGGGACATCGCTCCTTGAGTATGAGGAGTAGTAGAGGCACTTCCCAAGTAACTTCCTTGGGGCCATAAATGTGGTGCAGATTCCAATTTAGGTGCGCTCACACCGAAGCGTGCAGGATGCACAGTAATTTGCGTACCTACTGGCCACTTGCCTGTAGGGTCGAAATCGACGACGCCAGAAAGTTCATGTCCAGGGATGAGAGGTTCGCGCACAATGAAAGCACCGTTAGCACCTTCAAAGTAATAATGTAAATCCGACCCACAAACCCCAACGTAGGCGACCTTTATGCGAACTTGATCGTCAGCAGGTACTGGGATTTCTTCGTCAACAATTTCCATCGCCATTTTGCCGGTGATCTTGAGGGATTTCATCTGACTCATTGCTTCTCCTTGTTCTTCACTCGCCATCCTTCACTCGCCGTTGAATTTCACGAATGATCGCGCTGTGATCGAGATCGCCATCGCCGTGTGCGACTAAATCGGAAAAGAGTTGTTGGACAACTGTTGTCACTGGCAAGTCCACGCCAGATGCCTGGGCACTTTCAAGGGCGAAATTTAAATCTTTAAGCTGGAACTTTGAAAAACCACCGGGGGTGAAATCGCCACTTTCGATTTTCTCACGCTTGATAGTGAGAGCCTGTGAATTAGCTAATCCACCAGCAAGAATATCTAAAACGTTATGTGCATCTAAGCCTGACTGTCGCGCAAGTGTGATTGCTTCACCTAGCGCTGTAAGTGTGATCGCTACAATCACTTGATTGCATGCTTTTGTGAGTTGACCAGCACCTACTGGCCCTAGCAATCGGATTGTTTTGCCAATTGCTTCAAAGATGGGCAGTAGTTCTTGAAAGGTAGCTTCATCGCCACCGACCATGATTGAGAGCGTTCCCGCCTGCGCACCAACATCGCCACCACTCATCGGTGCATCAATTGCTCGAATCCCATGGGGTGCAAGCTCTTGGGCGAGTTCTTTCATAGCTACTGGCGAGATTGTTCCCATCACCACCAGAATCGAACCTGGTTTGAGCGCACTCTGTAACCCATTGGCCAAAACCTCGCGTACATCGTTGCTATCAGGGAGAATCGTTAAAACAATGTGGGACCTACACTCAGTGAGAGAGTTCATTTTATGAGCACCCATCGAGACGGCGTTCACAATTGCAGGTTCACTTCGATTCCACACCTCGACCTCAAAGCCAGCTTTCAATAAATTCTTCACAATAGGAAGACCCATAACTCCAAGGCCCACTACCGCGACCTCTTGTTTGGTGCTCATTTCGCGAATTTACTCAGCTTAGATGTGAATTGTGGGGTTTCGAGTACGTCCCGATTAACCACAAACTGCGGTATCTGGCCAACGCTGATTGCCTTAATCGCAGAAAATGCACTCCTACCCATTCCTAGAGCAAGCTCATCAGTCCAAGCGATGTTGTGTGGTGTAACGAGAACATTGTTCATTGAAAGCAGAGGGTTGTCTGCAGCGGGTGGTTCGGTTTCGAAGACATCAAGACCGGCACCGCGAATAACGCCATTGTGGAGCGCTGCTATGAGGGCCTGCTCATCAACAATAGGGCCACGAGAAATATTGATGAGGACTGCACTTGGCTTCATGAGAGCAAGTTTCTCAGCGTTAATCAGGTGATGTGTCTCTGGAGTGAGAGTTGCTAACACGACAATCACATCGCATCTCATAAGTAATTCATCAAGATCTACAAGTGTGACGTGGTGGGGATCTGCTTCTGCTTGAGTTTTCCAGGGATCAAAAGAAAGTCGAGTGCAGTCAAAGGGAGAGAGTAATCGGAAAAACTCACTACCGATATTTCCAAATCCAATTGTGCCAACAGTTTTCCCATTAAGACCTTGGCCTAATCCATCAGATAACCGCTGATCCCACGCATTGCTGTGTGCTAATTTTTCTTTTGCTCCCAAGCGATGCATTGTCGCTAGCGTCATTGTTAGCGCCGCAGTCGCCACAGGTTTTTTTGAACCATCAGGTGTAATCGTGAGGGCAACACCGGCGCGCGTGCATTCAGCTAAATCAATGTTGTCATAACCCACACCAAAACGAGCAATTATCAGCGGAGACTCTTGGGGTGTACCAAATGATCCAGGGATAACGCCGGGACCAGCAAACGCAATCGCGTCATAACCTGCGACTGATTCGGGAGTGAAATTTTTTCCTGGGTGGCTAAGGAAACTCCATGGAAGTGGCGCAAGGGTTTCAATAGCAATCTCACCCCAGCTAAATCCGCCAGCGTTGTCAGAGAGATCTGCAGATAAACCGACGTGAAAATCCATTAGAAAATCGCAATCGGATTCACTGGAGAACCAGTTCCTCGCGGGATGTTGAGTGGAGTAATCACGCAATTAAAAGTCCAGCGTTGCTTGGCCGCGCACGTGGCTGCCAACGCTTCTAACTGCAAATTATCGAGAAGCGGTATACCCAGGGCTGGTAGTGCTAAAACGTGAATAGGTGAATGGACGCCTTCAACTGGTGATGGGCGAACATCGCTATCGCCATCTGCCCCAATGACGCTGACTTTACGTTCTTTGAAAAGTTCCATCACGTCAACGTGGAATCCCGCAGAGAAATTCGATGGGTCCCATACGCCAAGTTCTGCACGTCGCGCAAAGTGACCACTCCGCAGTAATACGCAATCACCTTGGCTAAGTGTGAAGCCGAATTTTTCTTCCATGGCCAGCACATCTTCTTTATGGATGGCAGTTCCTGGTTCGATCCATTTTTTTTCTTGAAAGAGAGCTGCATCAAGCAATACTCCGCGAGTGACGATTGGACCTAGCTTGTCAACTGTCGCCCAACCTGAACCAGTTGACGTAACAACGTCGGAAGCTTTTTTTCCGCCGAATAATTGATCGCGAAAGGCGATATGAGTCATTGCATCTAAATGACTAACCGCTTTTCCGTGATAGTCAACGCCAATGAAATCTTTATTGCATGTTGGTTGTTCCTCATCAACATCACCCATCTCAGTCATGTAATGAAGAGCGGGTTTATGATTGTCGGGGCCACTAATCGTGTTCCATGGGAGTGCCATTGGAACTACATCGCCATCATGAACAAGTGCAGAGGCAGAAGAAACAACAGCAGGGGTAATGTAATTCAGTGCACCACGTTCGATTGTTAACTCGCTGTATTCACTCCAACTTTTTGTTTTTTCAAAGAGTGAAATAAATTCATTCATCGTCAAGTGCGGGCCATTGTTCACGGCTGTGTCTCTTGCTACTGAATTATGATCCATTGACATACATCCTTCCGCTGATACCCTCAGACATTAGCAGGGTGCTGTATGGCGTCCAGAGGGCTGGATTGTAAAAATGATCGAGAATGACATCGAGGAGTCGGAGCGAACCTCACTTGTTCCTTCTGTCGCGCGTGCGGCTGCAATTCTTGAACTGCTCGGCGAATACGGCGGCTCTTTGGCTTCGAATGAAATAGCCCGCCAACTCGGTATTCCAAAATCCACTACCGCCAATATTTGTCTCGAACTTGAATCTCTGGGATTCCTTGTCCGCCGCGAAGCCGGCTACCGCTTGGGGCGCAAACTCGTGGAACTTGGAGGGCAATATTTAAGCGGAATAGACGCTCTTCGAGAGTATTACGACCTGTGTTCTAGTTTGCCAATCCTCTCGCGCGAATCCTCACGCATAGCGATCCTGGATGGCACCGATGTCCTCTATCTTGGTAAGTACGAAGGGCGCCAACAAATTCGCCTCACAGCAAATATTGGAGATCGCTTCCCAGCCATATGCACCGCAACCGGTAAGGCGCTGATGGCACTTCTTCCACCCGGGGAGGCTGAAGAGCGCTACCGCGAGAAACCCTCTGCTTTCGTTAAGCTCACTGATAAATCGATCACCACAGTTGCTGGCCTCTCAAAGGATCTAGCTGAGATACGTGAACGTGGATATGCGATTGATAATGAAGAAACAACCCCTGGGGTGATCTGCTTTGCTATAGCCGTCTCTGGTTTTAGGGGTGATACCTCTGCGGTTGCAGTCTCTGCGACGGCATTAGTCCAACGCGTAACTCCTGAATTTCGACAGTCACTACTTAATGACTTATTTACTCTCGGCAAAGGACTCTCTAATCCCTTGGCCCAATCTGATCGACGTAGATAAGACTGATTCGTGCCTTTATGTTGGTTAATAACAATTTTGTAACAATAAGGGAAATTGTCCAGCCCTCTGGACGGTGTATAGCACTTTACATTCTTTCCAATTAACGTGCAGTTACCTTGATCAATCACAAGGAGTTCAGATCCTTGAGGTAGCGAGCGTTCAAGTTAAGGAGTGCGTGCACGTGAGTGTCGGTGCAAAATCAACCGTTGTATCGCTTAAGGCTGTCAGTAAGCGATTTGGTGCAACGCAAGCGTTGAGCGACGTCAGTTTTGATATTCATAGTGGTGAAGTTCTTGCTTTGCTCGGAGCAAACGGCGCAGGTAAGTCAACGATTATTAAAATTTTGGCAAAAATTTATACGCAAGATTCTGGAACTATCACTGGATCACCTCAAAAGAATCTAGATGATGTGAAGTTTGCCTTCATTCACCAAGATCTTGGCTTAGTTGAGTGGATGACGGTTGCTGAATCCATTGCTCTTGGCTCCAAATACCCAACTAAAGGCGGCTTTATTGATTGGCGTGGGGTGCGCACTCGTGCCACTGATGCACTTTCAAAAGTGGCTCCACATATAAACGCGAAAGACACAATTAAGAATCTCTCACGTGCTGATCGTTCTCTGGTTGCTATAGCTCGTGCCCTTTACGATCATTCTGATGTTTTGGTTCTTGATGAGCCAACAGCGAGCCTGCATGCACATGATTGTGAGAATCTATTCGCTGTATTGCGTCGCTTGCGTGATGAGGGTACTGCGATTGTTTATGTCTCACACCGACTTGATGAAATTTTCAAAGTGACTGACCGTGTAATTGTGATGCGTGATGGCAAGCTTGTGGAGGATGGATCAATCGATACATTTTCACCTGAAAAACTCGTACGTGCAATTGTTGGCGGAGAAACGAAAACATTTAAGCTTGGTGATTTCACACATGGCGCGCCAGTGCTTGAACTCAAAGAACTTTCTGGCCCAAATGTCTTGCCTACATCTTTGAGTGTTCACAAAGGTGAGGTTCTTGGTTTGATCGGACTCAACGGAGCAGGGCAACGAGAAATCGGTCGCATGGTTGCTGGCGCCATCCATCGTTTTAACGGTCACATCACACTCAACGGTGTTGAAGTTTCAGGCAGTGTAGAAGCGGCAGTCAATCAGGGAATTGCGTTAATAACGTCATCTCGCGCTGAAGAAGGTCTCTTTTCTGACATCACGCTCCGCGAAAATATGTTCCCAAATCTTCGCGTTCGCGGTTATGGATTTTTCAAGACGATCAGAGTTGGCAAGGAACGCGCACTCACATATTCCTACGATGATGATTTCAATGTAAAGCCACGCACGACTGAACTTTCAATCGCAACGCTCTCTGGTGGTAATCAACAAAAAGTAATTTTGGCGAGGTGGCTTACTGCAGATCGCACCTTGATTGTTCTGGAAGAGCCAACGGCAGGTGTTGACGTGGGTGCTAAAAACGAGATTTACCAACTCATACATCGTGCGACCGAAAACGGGCTTTCGATTTTGTTGGTCTCTACCGATTTTGAAGAAGTCAGTTTGATGGCCCACCGAGCATTGGTCTTCTCTAATGGCGAGATCGTCAAGGAACTACCTCGCCATGAAATCAATATCGAAAGCCTTGTCACCTATGCATCTCGAGCGAATGTGAGTATCTAAAAGATGTCAGAGAAACTAAAGTCAGAGACCAGTTGGGCTTTGCGTCTTGGAACATGGGGATTGCCCATTTTGGCGGTAATACTTTTCATCGTCTTCTCTATCGTCCTACCTGATTCCTACCCAACGTTTTCAAATTTGCAAGGAATACTTTCAAATCAAGCAATACCTGCCATATTAGCTCTAGGTGCAATGATTCCTATCGTCACCGGCAATTTTGATTTATCTATGGGTTATGGCGTTGGCTTATCCCATGTTGTGGTGATGTGGTTCTTGGCTTACAAACATATTCCATGGCCTTGGATCTGCTTGCTCGTAATCGTCGGAGGCGCACTCGTTGGTTTGATCAATGGGTTATTAGTGGAGTTCGCCCAAATCGATTCCTTTATCGCCACACTTGGCACCGGAAGCGTGCTCTACGCATTTAGCGGTTGGATCACCGGTGGCGGACGAATCGTTCCGCCATTTAAAGGCTTACCAATTAGTTTTACGGATATCTACGATCGCCACATTCTCGGTCTACCAATGGGATTTTATTATGTGATTCTGTTAGTGATTCTGTTGGGACTTGTTCTAGAACTTTTGCCAGCGGGCCGAGCGCTCTATGTCATAGGTTCAAACCCACGTGCGCTGAACTTGTAGGTGTGCCTAAGCGTCGCTACACAATTATGGCTTTTGTTACCGCATCTGCAATCACAGGATTTGCAGGTTGTTTGCTCGCCGCTCAACAACAGATCGGCAACCCAAGTCTTGGCTCAGAGTATTTGTTACCTGCATTCGTAGGTGCACTCCTAGGGTCAACAACTATTCGATTGGGACGCGCTAATGCGATGGGAACGTTTGTCGCAGTAGCAATTCTTGCAATCGGAGTATCCGGAATCCAGCAACTTGGTGCTTCATTCTGGGTAACACCTCTCTTCAACGGTTTAACTTTGTTAGCCGCTGTTGGTCTTGCGGGTTATTCCACAAGACGCCGCCTTAAAGCGGGAGCAGAGGCTTCAAGGAAAAGCATGGAAAGCAACAACCCTCACATAACTAAGGAGACAAGTGAACAAAGCTAAAAAGAGCACATTTGTAACAGCTGCGGTTATCGCACTTGTTACAAGCTCAACAATCGCAATTGGTACATCGAGTGCCAACGCTGCAGGCAGCTGCACAGCGGCTCTAGCTAAAGCTGATGCTTCTGTAAAGCTTGCAGCAAACTCAGCTGCTCCTTGGACTGGTCCAAAGACTGGCCCTAAGGCTGCTACAGGTAAGACTATTTACTATGTTGCACAGACAATGACCAATGGTGGAGTTGCTGGTGCCGAAGCTGGTGTTGCAGAAGCAGCAAAGGCTATTGGTTGGAACGTCAAGGTTCTTGATGGTCAAGGCACCCAACAGGGCATGGATCAAGCTATGAACCAGGCCGTCACACTTCACGCTGATGGAATCGTTGTAGGTGGATTCGATCCAGCGACAACAAGTGATGCAATCAAGGCTGCTAACGCTGCAAATATTCCGGTTATTGGTTGGCACGCAGAAGCTACTGCTGGTCCACAACCACAGGTCGGTCTCTTCTCTAACGTAACAACACTCCGCAAGGATGTTTCAACAATCAGTGCAGACTGGGCTATTTCTGACTCTCGCGGTAAGGGTGGCGTAGTCGTCTTCTCTGACTTCTCAATTCCTTTCGCAAAGGGTAAGTCTGATGAGATTGTTGCAGAACTCAAGACCTGTCCAACAATGAACATCTTGAAGTATGACAACATTCCAATCGGTAACAGCACATCAACTTTGATGCAGTCAGAAACATCTGCTCTGCTCGCAAAGTTTGGTAGCAAGTGGACAGATTCCATCTCAATCAATGGAAGCTTGTATGTCACACCAATCGCTACAGCACTCCGTGCCGCAGGTAAGTCTGGAACTGGCTTCCCTCACAACGTTGGTGCTGGCGATGGATCAACAGATGAGTACTCACGTATCGCATCTGGTCAATATCAGTCAGTAACAGTCCCTGAGCCTCTTAACCAAGAGGGCTGGCAGATCGTTGATGAATTCAACCGTGCATTCAACAACGTTGCAGCTAGCGGATATGTTCCAGCAACTCACCTTGTTACAAAGGCGAACATTGGAAATGCAACATCATGGGATCCACTCAACGGATACCGTGATATCTACAAGAAGATCTGGGGTGTTAACTAATACCCCCTAGGTATGTTTTAAAACCTAGATAGTTTGACGATACACGGTCGGGGATATTCTCCGACCGTGTATTCTTTTAAAAGAACAGTGAGAAGGACCAGTCCGACAAGCGCAGGATGTAGGGAATAGAAATGAAAGCTTTAGTCAAGACAGCTAAAGGTCCGGGCCATGTTGAACTCAAGAGCGATTGGCCTAAGCCCGTTGTGCGTCCTGGTTGGGTTCTTGTAGAAGTGGTTGCAAGTGGCATTTGTGGCACTGATGTGCACATTCTTGAAGACACACACAAGAACTGGCCCCCTGTTGTACTTGGTCATGAGTACACCGGGCGCATTGTAGAAGTCGGAAATGACTGCGGTGCTTGGAAGGTGGGAGATCGTGTTGTCTGTGAACAACACACACTTGCTTGCATGAGCTGCGATGCATGTCGACGTGGCGCCATTCATCTTTGTCCTGCAAAGCGAAGTCCTGGCTGGGGTATCGACGGAGCGTTTGCAGAGTTTGTACTACTGCCTGCGAATTTATTACATAAAGTTCCAGATGGTGTGAGTTTTCGTACAGCCACGGTTACCGAACCAACAGCCATATGTATTACCGGAATCGACCGTGCAGGAATTGCTGTTGGTGAGAGAGTTGTCGTTGTTGGCCCTGGTCCAATCGGACTTATTTCAGCAATGTTAGTGAAGGCTGCCGGAGCAAGTGAAGTCGTGCTTGTAGGCAGAGCAAGTAGCGCGAAACGCCTGGAGATTGCAGAGTCTCTTGGTATCAAGACACACACCTTAAAAGATAATGTAAGTGCAGTCTCTGCTTTGGGCGATACTTTTGATTTAGCTATTGATTCAACAGGTGCGGGTGAATCTCTCACATTATGTGCCCTCTTAACTCGCCGCTTGGGTCGCGTTTTGGAGTTGGGTTTAGCAAATCAGAGTGAGGTTCCATTCAACATTAATGCAGCGACGACTAAATCNATCACCATCTTCACCTCTCTTTCATCTGAGTATTCAAGCTGGGATCGTGCATTGGCGTTTATGGCGTCTAAGAAATATGACCCAGCCGTACTTACATCGATCTACCCCTTGGAGCAGTGGGAAGAGGCCTTTGCGGACGTTGAGAGTCGCAAAGTTGTTAAAGGAGTGATTACTCCTCAAGATTTCTCGGTGCTTGACCAGACTCAATGAGCGCTCAAAAAGTAATACTGATTGGCCCTATGGGGGCGGGTAAAACCACACTGGGCACCCTCATAAGTGCCGAATTGGGCTGGCCATATTTCGATAATGATGGAGAGTTAGCTTCCTTAAATGACCTTACGGTTGAACAACTCTCGGCACTCTCTGTTCCAGAACTGCATGCGCTTGAAGGCGAGTACTTGCAACACGTGATGCAACGTCCAGCTCCATTTATCGCGGGTGCCGCTGCATCGGTCATTGATTATCCAGAAAGCGTCAAGCTACTTCGTGAAGCAACTTCGATTTATTTACGACTTCCGCTAGAAAAATTACTGGAGCGCGCTGGCTCTACGGGAATCGGAAGACAAGCTCTGGCAGAGAATGCTCAAGCCGTCATTACTGAGCGATTCATGCGACGTGATCCTCATTATCGAGAGGTTGCTTCCTACACCTGTGAACTAGGAGATGACCCACAGATAGATGCCGCAAAAATTATTGAGTGGTTAAAACTACAAACCCAAATCGGCTAGTTGATAAGCCGCGCGGTATTCCAAACCAGCTTCTGAAACTGCATCGGCTGCTCCGCGCTCGACGATTACTGCAACACCAACAACGATTGCGCCAGCTTCTTTAAGTGCTTCGACAGCAGTCAAAACAGAACCGCCTGTTGTCGATGTATCCTCGACAGCCAATACGCGCTTGCCTTTAACATCTGGTCCTTCGATACGTCGCTGTAGTCCGTGAGCTTTCTCTGCTTTGCGAACAACAAAAGAATCAAGCGCGCGACCTTGGCTAGCAGCAACATGCATCATCGCGGTTGCAACAGGATCGGCGCCGAGTGTGAGTCCACCGACAGCGTCGTAATCCAAATCTTTGGTGAGATCAAGCATTACTTGCCCAACGAGCGGGGCTGCGACGTGATCTAAAGTGATGCGTCGTAGATCGACGTAATAGTCTGCTTCTTTACCAGATGACAAGATGACTTTGCCATGGACAACAGCTTTGTTGAGGATCTCTGATTTAAGTCGGTCGCGTGCGCTCATGGCGCAACCCTACCTAATCTTTCTTGTAAATCACGATCTGCTGTTTTTCGCGGCGGACCAGCGTTTTTGGGGGGTTGGCCTCAAGGAGAGCGTCAACTTCGGTGCGAAGTTTTGCCATCTCGATCGCCATATTGGCGACAGCTGACTCTAGTTCGATGATGCGTTTGATACCCGCAAGATTGATTCCATCACCCACTAACCGCTGGATGTTGCGGAGTGATGCAATGTCACGAAGTGAGTATCNACGNCCACGNCCGGATGCGCGTCCTGGTGATACAAGACCCATGCGATCGTATTGACGCAGAGTCTGTGGATGCATTCCTGATAGCTCTGCAGCTACAGAGATGACATAGACTCCATCGTCATCACCGACTGGTTGGTTCTCGTCTTGCGTACTCATGCGCGTGAACGTTCTGCTAGATCTTTACGAGGACTCTCATCTTTAGTCGCTTCGTGGAATTCTTCAAGTGCTTTCTTTGCTTTCGAATCTAAGCGCTGTGGAACATTCACGTCAACAGTAATCAACATATCGCCAGTGTTGTGATTGCGAGTGATGCCGCGACCTTTGAGACGAAGCACTTTGCCGTTTTGCGTTCCTGGTGCAAGACGCACTTTTACTTCTTCACCGCTTAATGTAGGTACTGCAATATCTGCACCGAGAGCTGCTTCTGTAAATGTCACAGGGAGTGTCATCAGCAAATTGTCGCCGTCGCGCGTATAAACAGGATGTTTGGTGACATGCACGATCACATAGAGATCGCCAGGTCCGCCTTGGGCCATCTCACCGCGCCCTTTAAGCTTGATTTTTGCGCCATCGTTAATGCCGGCTGGCACACGCGCGCTAATAGAGTTGCCGTTGACGCGCAGATTGATCTCGCGCCCAAAGATGGAATCACGGAACGAAATTGTGGTTTCGGTCTGTAGGTCTTGACCTCTGCGTGGCCCGCGGCGTGCGCCGCCGCCGCCAAAGAGATTGGCGAAAATATCATTGGGGTCGCCGCCGCCAAAAATGTCTTGGTAATTGGCCCCGCCACCGCCAAAGTTGGCCCCGCCCATTCCACCCATACCGCCCATACGGCCAGAGGAGAACGCTTCGCGCATCTCTTCATATTCAGCACGCTTTTTAGGGTCAGATAAGACTTCGTAAGCTTCTGATACTTCTTTGAAGCGATCTTCTAACTTCTTATCACCCTTGGTTTTGTCGGGGTGTAGATCTTTTGCAAGCTTGCGATACGCCTTCTTTACAGCGCTGGCATCATCAGTTTTAGAGACGCCAAGGACCTTGTACAGGTCCTTCTCATATAAGTCCTTGGCGGCCATTTAATTATTTCCTTCGTTGCTTGTTGCTGGGTCTGTCACGATTACTTGAGCTGGGCGAATGACACGCTCTTTGAACTTGTAACCTGGGCGCAAAACTTTGGTGACGAGAGTTTCTTTCACTTCATCAGAAGTCTCGTGCATCAAAGCTTCGTGGATATTTGGATCGAAAGAAACGTGCGTCTCTTCAAATCGTGTGAGTCCAAGCTTTGATGTTGTGTTGGTGAGTTGGTCGGCTACTGCCTTAAATCCACCAGTGAGTTCTCCGTGTTGTGCGGCGCGATCGACATCATCGAGTGCTCCGAGGAACTGGGCAACTACCATCGCTGTCACTACTTCTGCAGCTTCAGCGCGTTCGCGATCAACTCGCTTGCGATAGTTTGCGAAGTCCGCTTGGAGTCGTTGGAGATCGAGTGTCAGATCGTTGATTGGATCTGGTTGGAGTGCTTCTGCAACCGCATCAGAGAGCGCTTGTTCAGCGCTCTCATCAGGGTTAACCGAATTCTGATTGTTATCAGTCATGGTTTCTCTTATGCCTCGTCAACAATCTCGGCATCTTCGACGTTGTCGCCGTTTGATGCACTCTCATCAGTAGCTGCGCCTTCTGGGTTCGCTGCATAGAGAGCAGCTCCCATCTCTTGGCTCAGTGTTGANACCTTCTCGGTCGCACTCTTGATTGCAGCAATATCTGCTCCAGCAAGTGCGCTCTTGAGATCTGCAAGTGCAGCATCGACTTCGGTCTTCTTGGCAGCAGCGTCACCTTGTGACAACTTCTCTTCGTTGTCCTTGATGAACTTCTCTGTCTGGTAGACAAGTGAGTCACCGATGTTGCGAGCTTCTGCTTCTTCGCGACGGGCCTTATCTTCCTCAGCGTGTGCTTCGGCATCCTTGACCATGCGCTCGATCTCTTCCTTGGAGAGAGATGATCCGCCAGAGATTGTGATCTTCTGTTCCTTACCGGTGCCTAGATCTTTGGCACCTACGTGCAAGATTCCGTTAGCATCGATATCGAATGTGACCTCAATTTGTGGCACTCCGCGTGGAGCTGGTGCAATTCCTTGGAGATCAAATTGACCTAGACGCTTGTTGGCTGAAGCCATCTCGCGCTCACCCTGGAAGACGTGGATCTGTACAGCTGGTTGATTGTCATCAGCAGTTGTGAAGATCTCTGAACGCTTTGTTGGGATTGTTGTGTTCTTCTCGATCAACTTTGTCATGACGCCACCCTTGGTTTCGATACCAAGTGATAGTGGTGTGACATCGAGGAGAAGAATGTCTTTAACTTCACCCTTAAGAACGCCAGCTTGCAAAGCTGCACCGACTGCAACAACCTCATCTGGGTTAACACCCTTGTTAGGCTCTTTGCCACCAGTGAGCTCGCGAACGAGATCAACAACAGCTGGCATACGAGTAGATCCACCAACAAGAACAACATGGTCAATCTTGTCGATTGGGATACCAGCATCCTTGAGAACTGTTTGGAATGGGACCTTGCAACGTGCGAGCAAGTTGGCAGTCAGTGACTGGAACTGTGCGCGTGTGATTGTCTCGTCCAAGAACAATGGGTTCTTCTCTGCATCAACAGTGATGTAAGGAAGGTTGATTGATGTCGAAGCAGAAGATGAAAGTTCGATCTTCGCCTTTTCTGCAGCTTCGCGTACACGCTGCATCGCCATCTTGTCCTTTGTTAAATCAATTCCATTTGCAGATTTGAATGTTGCAACAAGGTGATCAACAAGTGCTTGATCCCAGTCATCTCCACCGAGGTGGTTATCACCGTTGGTTGCCTTAACTTCGATAACGCCTTCACCCATTTCGAGAAGTGATACGTCGAATGTTCCGCCACCAAGGTCGAAGACCAAGATTGTCTGTTCTTTATCGCCCTTATCAAATCCATAAGCGAATGCAGCAGCTGTTGGCTCGTTAACAATACGTAGGACGTTAAGTCCTGCGATCTCGCCAGCTTCCTTTGTTGCTTGACGCTCTGAATCGTTGAAGTAAGCAGGCACAGTAATAACTGCATCAGTCACTGTGTCGCCAAGGTATGCCTCGGCATCGCGCTTGAGCTTCATCAAGATACGAGCTGAAATCTCTTGTGGGGTGTACTTCTTGCCATCGATATCCCCGCCACCCTCTGGGAAGGTCCAGTTGGTACCCATGTGACGCTTCACGGAGCGGATGGTGCGCTCGACGTTAGTCACTGACTGGCGCTTGGCGACCTCTCCGACCAAGACTTCACCGTTCTTCGCAAATGCGACGATCGATGGTGTGGTGCGGGCGCCTTCGGCGTTGGCGATAACTGTTGGTTCGCCGCCTTCGAGTACGCTTACGCAGCTATTTGTTGTTCCTAGATCAATTCCTACGGCTTTAGCCATGTTCATTCTCCCTTTAATCCTGCCTCTTGCTATCTAGCTCGAGGCTCTACCCTTTTTACGTCTGGGTCTGACTGAATTCTCTCCCTTGAGTCCACGACTGTCAAAAGATTGAGTCGCGGCGGCTCAAGTTCGAGTTATCTACAGAACCCCGGTCTTCTCTCATTTATTCCCGGCCCGATCCGATTTGCGACCTAAGGGGCAGATGCGGCTTCCAGCCGCGGTAAAACCTCTGCTGCCCCTCACGGTCCAAATCTGGATCGAGCCTGCGGATATCGCAGCGCTAGAGAATCAGCCAATGAGGCCTGCAGAAATCTTTACCGCGGCTGGAAGCCGCATCAGGCCGAAATGGCTTGGTTCGCAGCGCTGGGATCGGATCGGGCTGGGGCTAATAAATGGAAGAGAAGTTCTGGAGGAGCTGGGCTGCGACGTAACCGCCGACGAGACCGCCAATGTGTGCCTGCCACGCGATTCCTGGAATTGCGAAAGTGATGGCGAGGTTGAGAATGATAAGACCAAGAACTTGGCGATAGTCCACACCCATGCGCTTACCAGTTACAAGCATGACGCCAAATAATCCAAAGATCATTCCTGATGCGCCGACGCAAGGCTCGTTAGTTGGTAGCAACCAGAGTGCGGCGAATGATGATGCGACAAGTGAGACTGTGAGGAGAAGTGCGTATTTGGCGCGGCCGTAATAGCGCTCAACGATGTTGCCCAATTGGAAGAAGGCCAACATGTTGGAACCAAGGTGAAACCAGTTGGCGTGGGTGAGTGCGACTGTAAATACACGCCACCATTCACCGGCAAATACACCGTGGAGTTGGTTGTCGGGGAATACTGCTTTTTTAATCAGCAGTAGTTGATCTTGAAGACCGAGTGAACCCCAAGTAATTGTTGGTGCGTAGGCCGCAACAATATAAAAACCAACGATAATAAAGATAAGAACTGTTGTTAACGAGTTCTTAAGCTTCATAGCCGCTGATGCTCTAAAGGGCTTATTCTGTAATAGTTACAGAGTTGACGGTGATTGGATCTAGTGGGCGATCCATTGCACCAGTCTTTGTGGTTTCGATTGCATCAACAACAGCTTGTGATGCTGCATCTTTCACTTCACCGAAGATTGAGTGCTTGCGGTTGAGCCATGTTGTTGGAGCTGCAGTAATAAAGAATTGTGAACCGTTTGTGTTTGGTCCTGCGTTAGCCATTGCTAGTAGGTATGGCTTGTCGAACTGAAGGTCGCCGTGGAACTCATCGTCGAACTTGTAACCAGGTCCGCCTGTTCCTGTTCCTTGTGGGCATCCACCTTGGATCATGAATCCAGCGATGACGCGGTGGAAGACTGTTCCGTTATAGAAATTCTCTTTAGCAAGCTTTACAAAGTTAGCAACAGTTTTTGGAGCGTGATCAGGGAAGAGCTCGATGATGATGTCGCCCTTTGATGTGTGGAGAGTTGCTTGTGTCATTGTTCGACCTTTCAGGTCAGTAGGTGTTTCTTAGATTGTTCTACTGTGTTGCATAAAAGCTATCTAGATAGTTGTGGAGCCTAGGAGGATCGAACTCCTGACCTCCTGCTTGCAAAGCAGGCGCTCTACCAATTGAGCTAAGGCCCCGAATGTATTCACTTGTCTTACTGTCGTGCAGAATCCGAACCTTATCTGACCTCTGTCTTATCAACAAAAGCAGTGGAACGATTCCGTGGGCCTGGGAGGACTTGAACCTCCGACCTCTTCCTTATCAGGGAAGCGCTCTAACCAGGCTGAGCTACAGGCCCGCATGTGCACGCCTAACCGCAGGATCTTTTGAGGGATCTAGCGCTTAAGAATTCAAGTGCGAAGGGCAAAGGTTACCCGACTATTCCTGTTCTCCCAAAATGGCTTCATCCTCATCAGCGGCAGGCTCAGAAGCATCTGCTCCGGCTGCTGGCAAGGCATCTTTCACTTGGGTAATCGAAACGACCGAGGTACCAGCATCGAGGTTCACCAGGCGCACACCTAGGGTGTCACGGCTAGTCTCACGAATCTCTTCGACTGGGGTACGCATGACAACGCCGCCGGATGTGATTGCAAGGATCTCATCGCCAGGTTGGACGATCATCGCGCCGACAAGAACTCCACGGGAGCCTTCATCGATCTTTGCAGCTTTGACTCCGATGCCACCGCGAGCTTGTTCACGATATTCCTCAAGAGGTGTGCGCTTGGCATAACCACCATCAGTTGCGGTGAAGACAAACTGATCATCACTCGCACCATTGATCGCAGCCATCGTGAGTAGCTCATCATCGGCACGGAACTTCATTCCGATCACACCTGATGTTGCGCGACCCATCGCACGAATTGAGTCATCGTTAGCGGCAAAGCGCAGCGACATTCCATTTTTAGAGACGAGAAGAATTTCGTCATCGTTAGAGACCAAAGCAGATGAAACTACCTCGTCGCCTTCTTTAAGATTGATAGCAATCAATCCGCCAGAACGTGGGGAGTCATACTCTGCGAGTGGAGACTTCTTCACCATTCCTGAACGAGTTGCGATCACCAAGTATGAAGCGTCGGTATAAGTACGCAGTGAGATTACTTGAGCGATCGATTCATCTGGTTTAAATTCCAAAAGGTTAGCAACGTGTTGTCCACGTGCATCACGACCGGCATCAGGAAGCTCATGCACCTTCAGGCGATAGACGCGACCTTTGTTGGTGAAGAAGAGCAACCAATCATGAGTCGATGCAATGAAGAAGTGATCGACCAGATCATCTTGTTTGAGCGCCGCACCCTTAACGCCTTTACCGCCACGACGTTGCGCACGATAGAGATCTGCGCGAGTTCGCTTTGAGTAACCACTGCGAGTAATTGTGACAACAACTTCTTGATCTGGAATGAGATCTTCGACAGAGAGATCTGATTCGGCGAGGATGATCTGTGTGCGACGTTCATCCGCATACTTCTCACCGAGCTCAAGTAGCTCTGTTTTAATGATTTCGCGCTGCTTTGCTTCGCTAGCCAAAATCTCGTTGAGAACAATGATTTCGGCCATCAATGTGTCGTACTCATCGTTGATCTTCTGGCGCTCAAGTGCAGCAATGCGGCGCAGTTGCATATCCAAGATTGCATTGGCTTGGATCTCATCGACATCGAGTAGCTCCATCAGCCCGGTGCGAGCTTCTTCTGGAGTTTTGCTGGCGCGAATCAAGGCGATAACAGCATCGAGTGCATCAAGTGCTTTGAGGTAACCGCGCAAGATATGTGCGCGCTTCTCGCGTTCAGCTAAGCGATAGCGGGTGCGGCGAACAATAACTTCGACTTGGTGTTCGATGTAATAACGAATGAACTCATCTAGGCGCAGTGTGCGAGGAACACCATCGACAAGTGCCAACATGTTGGCGCCAAATGAATCTTGGAGTTGGGTCTGCTTATAAAGATTGTTAAGGACAACCTTAGGAGTTGCGTCGTTGCGAAGAACGATGACAAGGCGCTGACCTAGACGTTCGTTACCTTCATCGCGGACATCTGCGATTCCCTTGATTTTGCCATCTTTAACTAGCTCAGCAATTTTAAGAGCGAGGTTGTCTGGGTTCACTTGGTAAGGAAGTTCGGTGACTACCAAGCAGGTGCGCTTATTGATCTCTTCGATCTCAACAACAGCGCGCATCGTGATTGATCCACGACCTGTGCGATAAGCGGATTCGATTCCTTGGCGACCAACAATGAGTGCCTTTGTTGGGAAGTCAGGACCTTTAACAATTGTCAGAAGTTTTTCGAGCGTCTGCTCAGGTGTAGCATCTGGGTTTTCCAGTGCCCACGCTGTGGCAGCAATTATTTCGGTGAGGTTGTGTGGTGGAATGTTTGTTGCCATTCCAACTGCAATACCTGCAGAACCATTAACGAGAAGATTTGGGAAACGGCTTGGCAGAACTGTTGGCTCTTGTGAGCGACCGTCGTAGTTAGGGATGAAATCGACAGTATCTTCATCGATATCGCGCATCATCTCCATAGCCAGAGCTGCGAGTTTTGCTTCGGTGTAACGCATCGCTGCAGCCGGGTCATTTCCTGGGCTACCGAAGTTACCGTTACCGTCGATCAACGGATAACGAAGTGACCAGAACTGAGCCAAACGCACTACGGCGTCGTAAATAGCTGTGTCGCCGTGTGGGTGGTAGTTACCCATAACGTCACCGACGATACGAGAAGATTTGTAATAGCCCTTATCTGGACGATAACCGGCATCGAACATCGCATAGAGAACACGGCGATGAACTGGCTTAAGACCATCGCGAACATCTGGCAACGCGCGACCGACAATGACTGACATTGCATAGTCGAGATAGCTGCGCGCCATCTCTACTTGAAGATCTACTGTTTCGATCTTCTCCGTGGCCATACCTTCTTGAAAACGATCGTCCATTAGATATCCAAAAACCTTACATCTTTAGCGTTGCGTTGAATGAAGTTTCGGCGAAGTTCCACATCTTCACCCATAAGAACCGAGAAGAGATCGTCGGCAGCTGCAGCATCATCGATAGTTACTTTGATAAGAACGCGATGTGATGGATCCATTGTTGTATCCCACAACTCCTTGGCTGGCATCTCACCCAAACCTTTGAAGCGCTGAATACCATCTTCCTTTGGAAGGCGCTTTCCTTCTTCTAGGCCGAGTTTGATAAAGCCATCGCGTTCGCGATCACTAAATGCGTATTGCACTGGCTCCTTCCCACCCCACTTGAGTTTGTAGAGCGGTGGTTGTGCAAAATAGACATATCCGTTTTCGATCAATGGACGCATAAAACGGAAGAGAAGTGTGAGGAGCAGTGTGCGAATATGTTGTCCATCGACATCAGCATCGGCCATCAAAATAATCTTGTGATAACGAAGTTTGGCTGCATCGAACTCATCGTGGATACCTGTGCCAAGAGCAGTGATCAAAGCCTGGACTTCGTTGTTTTGCAGAACGCGATCAATACGTGCTTTCTCGACGTTAAGGATTTTTCCGCGGATCGGTAGCACAGCTTGATAACGAGAGTCGCGTCCACCTTTTGTGGAACCGCCTGCAGAGTCACCTTCGACGATATAAAGCTCGCACTTTTCTGGTTCGGTCCATTGGCAATCTGCGAGCTTGCCTGGCATTCCACGTCCTTCAAGCAGACCCTTACGAGAGCGGCTTAAATCGCGGGCTTTGCGGGCTGCGACACGTGCGGCCGCTGCATCAATGCTTTTGCGAACAATGTCTTTTCCTTCGCCAGGATTTTTTTCAAACCATGCTGTGAGGAATTCATTCATTGCCTTTTGAGTAAATGATTTTGCTTCAGTGTTACCAAGTTTTGTTTTTGTCTGGCCTTCAAATTGTGGTTCGCCAATTTTGATAGAGACGATAGCAGTCAATCCTTCGCGAACATCGTCACCGGTGAGGCGGTCTTCCTTCTTTTTAATAAAGCCCCACTCTTCGCCGAATTTATTGACGATAGAGGTAAGAGCTGTACGGAAACCTTCTTCATGTGTTCCACCTTCGCCAGTATTGATTGTGTTAGCGAATGTATAGACACTCTCAGAAAATCCAGTGTTCCATTGCATCGCTACTTCAAGCGACATCTTCTGGACTTTATCTTCGGCCTCAAAAGCAATAATTGTTTTGTGTTGTTCGCCTTTTGAAAGATTGAGGTGGCGCACGAAATCAACAATGCCGCCTTCGAAGTGATATGTGGAAGCGAGCGCGTTTCCGTTTTCATCCACACGACCCGGACGTTCATCGGTCAATGTGATGGTCAAACCTTTATTAAGAAAAGCCATTTCACGAAAACGGGTGGAGAGAGTCTCGTAACTAAAATCAGTTGTTTCAAAAATTTCTGCCGATGGCCAGAAGGTAACTGTTGTTCCTGTGTCGGTAGCTGCATCACCTTTGCGAACAGGTGCTTGTGGAACTCCGAGTTTGTACTCTTGATACCAATGTGAACCATCACGCTTCACATCAACAGAGAGATCTGTTGAGAGCGCATTCACAACTGAGATACCTACGCCGTGCAAACCACCAGAGACTGAGTAACCACCATCTCCGAATTTTCCGCCAGCGTGAAGAACTGTAAGAACGATTTCGAGTGCTGGGCGTTTTTCGATTGGGTGAAGATCAACAGGAATGCCGCGACCGTTATCGACAACTCGCACAGCGCCATCGGCCATCAGGGTCACATTGATCTCGTTGCAATATCCAGCCAGCGCTTCATCGACAGAGTTATCTACGACCTCATAGACGAGGTGGTGTAGGCCGCGCTCACCGGTGGAGCCGATATACATACCTGGGCGCTTGCGAACAGCATCGAGACCTTCAAGAACGGTGATATTGCTAGCGTTATATGAAGTCTCGGGCATTAGCTCGGGCTCCCTCTC
>TBL_comb48_EPIDRAFT_1000941_pt1 | contig 22320 bp, 16 predicted proteins | sample TroBogEpilimnion_37_FD_10681 | JGI IMG/M metagenome (IMG submission 10681) | reverse complement strand
CGGTGGCTCAGGGTCCGGTGGCAATGGCGGACCCAGCGTCGGTCTCTACCGCGGTGGCGCTTCGAGCGCGATTATCGCACCCGGCACGACCATCCGCGTGGGTCCCGGCGGCGCGGGCGGAGCCGGTGGGTCGAATTCGGCACTCGGTTCGGCACCGGGAGGCTTCAACGGTGTCGCGCAAACGCGCAACTAGTCCGTCGCGGGTCTAACGAAAAGCCCGTCGTCCCTGGGCACAGCGTCAATGGAAGTCTCAACAGTCCTCTCGCACCGACGGACGGCCTCAAACAACGACACCACCCACTGCCGAGTTCGTCCACTCTCCCGTGGGTGGTGTCGTGCTACGCGCGCGGCAGCGACAATGTCGCCACCACTCGGCGATCCGCATCGGTGTCCGGCTTACCGCCCACGAAGTTGCTAGCGCCGCCACCGGCGACCGTGACGGTCGGCGCGGCGACGTGGAGGGCGTGAAGCGCACTGAGCAGTGCCGCTTCGACCGACTTCGCTCGATCGAGCGTCAACAGGTGCAAGTGCGCCGGCTTCGCGCCGGCTTCGGCGTATCCGACGAGGTGCACAACTCCCGCTAACGGCGCCACGACCGAGGAACTCACCGGCACCGAGGTACCCACCGCACTGCGCGCAATGACCGTGACGTTGTAGTGGGTCGTCGAGTGCAGTCCGGTGATGACGCACGACGTCGTGGTACTCACGCAGTGCTTGCCACTCGGGAAGGCGGTGGCGAGGTAACTCGTTACCGCGGAACGTCCGTCGCTCGCCGGTGCCTGCCAGCTCACGCTCACACTCGACTCGGCGTGCGCGATGCTCTTCGCCAACGAATCAACCTGCACTGTCATGGGGTGCGAGAGTGCTGACGAATTCATGGCGAAAATACCCACCGTGGCACTCGACGAGACGAGAGTCGTCGTGGCCGACACGTCGCTCACGACGTCAGGTCCGCCCGGCAGTCCGAGAGCCAGAACGTCGACGGGTGTGCTCGCGGGACCATCACCGACCGAGTTCGTCGCGACAATGGTGACCTGCAAGCGGTCACCCTGGGTCACCGAGGGAACCGTCACGGGGCTCGAACTCCCGTCCGCCACGACGTTAGGCACGGCGTTGTTGTCGAGATCGACCACGGTGACTTCGTAGTTCGACACCGCGCGACCATTCGGTCGAGCGGCGGCGAATGTCACGACCAGTCCCCCATTGCGTCGCTGAGCGGTGACGGACGTCGCCGCACCGGGCTTGCCCGCTGGAACTACCGAGTTGCTGGTGCCCACGGGAGAGGTACCGAGATCATTCATCGCCGTAACATCAAAGACGTACGTGTCTCCGTTAGTGAGACCAGTGACCGTCGCGGGACTGGTCGTCGCCGTCACGTGCTGTCCACCACGGCTCGCATTGGTCTTGTCCACCGCCGTGACTGAGTACGACGAAATCGGCGATCCCCCGTCGAAGCCCACCGACACAGCGACCTGCGCCGATTGGTCGCCCGGCGTGGCCTCAACCTCCGGCGCCTGCGGACTGGCCGCGAGGATGAGCAAGCTCACTCCCAGTACACCGCGGCTCGCCGCGGGCACGTTGGTGCTGGAGGCACCCGAGCGTCCAATCTCGCCGACCCCATTTTCACCCCAACACCGCACCTGGGTGATGTCCAACAAGGCGCACGTGGTCCCGCCGAAGCTGGTGTCCACCTGCGTCACGCCGGAGAGTGTTCCCGAACCAGTGACGCCGAGCGCGAGCACGGGCGTGAGCGACGACGACGTCGTGCCATTTCCGAGTTCGCCCTGGGTGCCATTGCCCCAGCACGCAACATTCGTGCCCACGACCGCGCACGCGGTCTTGCCGTCGGCGGCAATGTCCTTCACGTTGGTCAACGTGCCGGATCCACCGACGCCGACCACCGCGACGGGACGGGAGCTCTCTGACGTGGAGTTGTTGCCGAGTTGTCCATATCCGTTTTCGCCCCAGCACACCACACTGTGATCGCTGAGCAGCGCACACACCGAGAAGAAGCCCACCGCGACCTGGACGACATTGCTCAAGGTGTTGGTCGACACACCCGACACCACGACCGGCAGGGCTGATTCCTTGGTCGTCTGGTTTCCGAGTTCGCCGTAACTATTGATGCCCCAGCACTGAACGCTGCCGTCACTCAGCACGACACAGCCTTCGTCAAATCCAACGGATAGCTGGGTGACCCCGGAGAGATTATTGATGCCCGTCGTGTCGTTCACCGCAACCGGCACCGACGAACTCTGTAGGGAACCATCGCCCAACTGGCCGTGATCGTTGTAGCCCCAACACACGACGCCGCCCGACGTCAGGAGCGCGCACGCCGACCGGTTGCCCACCGACACCGAACTCACGCCCGTGAGCGTGCCCGATCCGCCCACACCCTTCACGCGCACGGGCGTGGAGGAACCCTTGGTCGTTCCGTCACCGAGTTGTCCGTGGTCGTTCATGCCCCAGCACACAACGGACGTGTCGGCGAGCACCGCGCAGGAACTAAAGAAGCCCGACGACAGCGATACGACGTCCGAGAGATCGCCACTTCCACCCACGCCCTTGACGAGAACGGGATAGTTCGAGTTCGCGTTTCCCCCGTCGCCGAGTTCACCGTCGTGATCGAGTCCGAAACACACCGCGTGACCGGCCCCAGTGACCGCACACGTCGTGAGCTCACCGGTCGAGACCATGATGTTCGGGTGACTGGGCAGGCTTTGTGCACCCGCGACACCCGCCGTCACCGGCGTGAGCACCGCGACGCCGAGCGCAACCGCCGTGAACCGTCCGAGTGACCGCGTGAACCGCGCCCGCTTCGTGAGAGCATTCGTCAACGTTTTCTCCTCCGTTGTGACCACGTGGTCGTTGTTCAAGAACTGCGGCATTACGAATTTGCTCCGGCGTAGTCGCTCCCCGGTGCCGGCGACAGGGGGGTCCACGGATTCTGCCAAGTGTTGTCAGGATCCGACGCGGGATCGTATCCCTGGTTCTGCCACTGCGCCGTATAGATGATCCCGTGGCGCTCGACGCGCGTGCCGTAGCTGTAGTTGACCGAGGAGACCCACTGCGGCGCGGCGCCCACCGGCACCGTCGTGGTCGTCGCTTCGTCGGGCAGCACCGGACCGAGGACCACCCACGGTGAATCCCACTCGTGCGCGACCACGGCGTCCGGAAGTTGGCCGACGTTCCACCACTTGGCTTGGTAGACCTGTCCGTCCCAGACCACGCGAGCCCCCGGAACGTATTCACGTAGCTGTCGCCACTGGTCATACAGCGCGTGTCCGAGCACGGCGGTGTCCGACCACCCGAGCAAAGTTGTCGAGCGCGGCAATTTGCTCGAAGGCAACGGGACGGTATCAGACGCGAAGAGATGAGAGAACGCGAGGGGTTCTTGAATGACCCCGCTGCACCAATTGCTCGCAATGGACTGATTCGCGTTACCGCCACACGGCGTGTCGCGATTGAGCGACCACATCGAGAGGCGTCCCACGCCGTAGCCCAAGGCCTCGTTGTAGAAGGTCGTCGCGTCAGCCAAGGAGAATTTGTCCGAGAGAACGCTGTTCTGACCAATCATGGGCGTAATGCCCAGCATCCGGTGCAGTTCTTTCGTGGACAGGTGCACACCGTAGGCCTGATAGAGCTGGTTGATCTGTCCGGCACTCGCCCGCAGAGCCGCCATGGAGGCGTCCGCCATTGATTGGTTGGCGGGCCGTGACGCTCCGTAGTTCATCGTCAAGAGATTGACGCCCGCCAATTGCACGCGGGCCGTGAGCAATTGGTCGAGGGCCGTGATTTCGTCCGCCGGCAAACCCGTGGGCGTCACGCCGAGCGTGACCCAGACGTTCAGCTGTTCACCACGCGCCCGCTCGCTGCCCTCAATCGCCGCCAGCGCGTGCGCGCGACGAACACCCGCGGGAATGTCGGTGAGGTTCTTGCCCTCTAGGTCGAAATCAATGGTCGAGACCCCGTAGTGGTCAATGACGGACGAGTACGCCTGGGCCAAGGCCGCCGTGTCGGTGCACGAGGAGGCGAGTTCGGTGTTGACCGCACCACCGAAGGACACCACCACGTCGCCCCCCGCCTGGCGCAGACGCACGATGCGACGGTCCAGATCCAACTTCAAGGCGGCCTGTTGGAAGTCGTACGAACCACCCCACAACGGCGTGCATCCGGTGCTGCCCCCACCCACTACGAAGCCGAGCACCACGTTGTTGGCACCCACTTGCGTCGTGTCCTGAAAGTTGTAGGTCGGCGGCAGCGTCACGTCCACGTACGGCGCGTACCACGTCGACGTCTTCACGGTCGCCACGCCGGCGGGTGTCGCCATCGCGACGGAGAACTTCCACAGACCCACGCCCATGCCGAACACCGCCATCGCCACCAGCACGGCGACGAGACTCGCTCGGGAGTAGCTCAGACGTTCCGTGACGCCCGAGGGCGACGCGGCTTCGACGCGAGGGAGGACGCTCACGCGCTCACGGACTCCCCGAGAAGACCTTCGGGGTCTTCGAAGATGTGGGCTTGGGCCGGGCGCGGCTTTTCGTCGCGACCATCAAAGAGAATCCCGGCCCACGTGTCGCTCGGTTCCTCGGTCGTGGTCGACGCGGTGGCGACCGGCACAGAGATGAATCCTCGAATCGCCACCCACACGTCGGTGATGGAGTGACGGATGCCGATGAGGCTCACCACCGACGCGGCCGCGAGCACCAAGTTGATAGCGGCGAAGGTCGCCGACAGATTGCGGTGATCGTGGAAGTTGAGGATCATCATGAGCGCCGAACCGACCACGATGATCCAGGCGAGAATCACAAAACTCGCCGGCGCCACCGTGCGAGAGGAAATCTTCGGCGTGCGCCGGAAGACCGACTTGGACCCGGTGACCAATTGCTGGAGCGACTGCAGTACACCCGAGGCGTTGACCGGCAGCATGATGAGGTTGAAACCGAAGATTCTCAACACGTCGAGTCGTCGATATCCCAGGTGATGAAGGTCGCTCGACATCACGAGGAAATACGGCATGCTCATCACGATGACGAGCGCGAGCAGGACGGTATTAGTGAACGGATACGCGAGCAGAACCAACAGGCCCGCCGTGGTCCACGCGATGGACGCCAAGTAATTCGCGCGCAAGAGCACCTCGGCCGATCGCACCTTCTCGTCACGTTGGCGTCGAGCGCGCAGGTGGGCCGCGAGCTTCGGCAGAATGACCAGTCCGCCGTTACTCCAGCGCTGCCGCTGAATCGTCAGTGCGCCAAAGTCCGGTGGACTGCAGCTGTAAGCGAGGCGAGCGGGATAGTTGTAGATCGACCAACCGCGCATGGTGAGATCCAACGTCGATTCGGTGTCTTCAATCGGCGTGCGGTCGGCTAAGAAACGAGCGACCAATTGACCGTGGCCCTCCACGCGGCGAAGTTCTTCGATGGCGTCCATGCGCAGAACCGCGTTGGCCCCCACCCAGAAAGCGGCGTCGTAGTGACACATCCCGACGTGCAGCATGTACTGAAGGTCCGTCGTCGCACCTGCCATTCGCTCCACGCGAGTGGGTGCGTCCGGGTAGGAGGAATAAGGAGTCTGGGCGACACCCACCTTGGCGTGCTCGGGTTGCTCCATTAGGTGGACAATGCGCAGGCAGTACTCGGGCAGAAGGACACTGTCGGCGTCGAGGGTGACGACGTAGTCCGTGCGCGGGGCGTGCATGGTGGCCGCGGCGTCATTGGTGCCACAGCGGTACAGCAGAGTGCCGTCGGTCCGTCTCGTGAGTCACGTAACTCGATCCCATGAGACCCAAGTAACTGTTCAGGTTCATGGCCTTATTGGGTTCGTGATTGAGGACCGGGAAACTCTTGCGCTCGAAACTCGAGAGTTCGACCGAGAAGATGGACACGAGACGCTGGAGTAATTGCCGGTACCGCCGCCACGACATGGTCTGGTGCGACGCCACCGCTTCGACCAACGCGTTCGCGACTTTCTGAAGCGCCACCGACTGCTCGCGCAGGACGTGTTCGACGAAGAACTCGTCGGTGTGGTCGTAGCACTGCCAGCGTTCGGCCAACTGCTCGTGCCACGATCCGGCGTGCGCGAAGTCCTCGCTCAGACGAACGAGATCGTCGGGGGAAGGCTCCGGACGCCCCTTCGCGATCAGTGCCTCCGTCCGGTCGGTGGATTCCTCAAAGCGCCGCCGCGGGTTGGCGAGGATTCGTTGAATCTCGAGGGGTACCCGACGCGCACCTTCGAGGAGTTCAATGTGGTGTTGCTCCGTCGGGTTCACCGGATCGTCGATCAGCAGAACGACGCGCTTGGACGGAAACTCCTGAAGAGCCGCCGACATCATGGTCTGCAAGATGACGCGTGGCTCTTCACGGTAGGAAGGGATGAGCACCGTGGCGGTTGGTTGGTGTTCGAGAAAATAGGCCTCGAGTTCCGCACGTGGAGTGAGTGCCCGGCGACCGACGCGGTGGAGATACCCACCTCGAGCGACCAGGTAGGCCGAGGTGGACATCAGCATCAAGGTCACGATGATCGCGTAGCCGGCAGCTTCGAGGGCCCAGCGTGTGTTTCCCCAGTGCGTGTCACCAAAGGTGCCAAAGATGAGGCCGAAGAGGAACACGACCCACGCCGAACCAGCGAGGAGCAGTCCCAATCGACCGAGGCCGATCAGACGAGGTAATTGACGAGCCGCGGGCGGGGTAATCGGGCCTCGGCTCGGACCCGTGGTGCGCGCCGTCGAGGAGCGTAGCGAGTCAACCATCCACCAAGCCCCTTTGCTTTTCGAAATTCGCCGGGGCGCAACAGCACGCCAGAGCCCGAAGTCTACACACCGAAGTGATCTATATTGTCCTGACAGCGTCCCTCAAGCAACGGGGGCTGCGCCAAAGGCCCGCACTCGATGATCGCAACAACTCAATGGAGCGCCTACGTGCCGATGGGCCTGGTGGGGGCTGCGCTGTGGGGTCTGTGGGTCTACCGCATCATCACCTCGCACCGTACCCGGCCCGTCGAGAACGACTTTCGCACCACTACTTCGGTCGTGGTCCCGAGCTACCGCGAAGATCCCGAGATCCTCATGATGTGCCTGGCGACCTGGTTGGCCGCCGAGCCGACGGAGATTCTGGTCGTCGTCGATATCGACGACCTCGAGTGCCAGGAGGCTCTGGCCGCTATTGCCGACCCCCGACTGCGACCCATCATCTTCCGACACCAGGGCAAGCGTTCGGCCATGGGCGTGGGTATTCGCGAATCAACGTCGGAGATCATTGTCNTCTCGGACTCGGACACGATGTGGGACGAGGGGCTGCTCGAGGCGATCCAAATGCCCTTCGCCGACCTCCAGGTGGGTGCCGTTGGTACCCAGCAACACGTGTACCAACGAACCTCGAGTGTCTGGCGTCGTCTGGCGGACTGGATGATGGATCTGCGCTACTACGACTACGTACCCACCATGAGCCGTCACGGGGGCGTCATTTGTATCTCGGGACGCACCGCGGCGTACCGACGCAGCGCCGTGCTCCCCGTGGTTGATCAACTCGAACACGAGACCTTCCTCGGTAAGCAGTGCGTTGCCGGTGACGACGGACGTCTGACCTGGCTCATTCTCGCCCAGGGTCTTTCGACCGTCCACCAGTCGTCGGCGAACGCGCACTCCATGTTCCCCGCTACTTTCCGCGGTTTCGTTCGCCAGCGCGTGCGCTGGGGACGCAACTCCGCTCGTACGTACTTAACCGCCATGTGGCACCGCTGGCTCTGGCGAACGACGTTCATTTCGCAGATCACCGCTATCCAGATCTTGCTCACGCCGATCACGATGAGTTTGTCGTTCCTCTACCTCGTTTCGCGGGTCAACATTGTCCACCCCCTCACCATCATCCTCGCGGTGGCGTGGGTTCTCGTGGGTCGCGCGATCCGCAGTTGGTCGCACCTCAAGCGGCACCCTCGCGACATTCTCTGGCTCCCCCTCTACGCTCTGGTCGTCATCTTCCTCGCCATTCCGCTCAAGGCCTACGCCATCGCCACCATGAATCGTCAGGGTTGGCTCACGCGCTCGTCCTCACACATGGGTGGCGAAGGACAACTCGCGACGTCCCTCTTGCCCGACCTCGAATGAGACGACGTTCCGCCTCCCGTCACTCGCGCGTGGTCGCCGCAGTCACCTCGCTGGCCCTCGCGTGCACGTTCTCACCACTTCTCCTCTCGGTAACGGCGTCAGCGAGCACGCCGAAGGTCAGCACCTTTCATGTTGACGAAACCGCCCGTTTATTGACCGTTCGGGAGTTTGCGTTTCTGGCACGACTGCTCGGCGGTCGATTTGGCGCTCCTTACTGGCTTAATGCGGGAGCCCTGCGAACCCTCGTACTGCCCGAGCGTGCGCGGCCGTGGACGGTGAGTGATCTCGAAGCGCTCGCCCCGAACGACGTCCGAGTCACCACGCCCGAGCATGTCCTCGTCGCCACCAACCTCGTCATTCTTCCCGGCGCGACTTTGTCGCTCGTCGCACCGGGAGTCACGATTGGTCTCGAGAGCGATTCTCTCGGCACGGCCTCCATCGTCTCCTTGGGTGGCACCTTGCGTTTCTCCGGCACACGAACTACGCCCTTGACGATCACCGGGGTCAACCTCGCGGGCGCGTCGGCCCACGCGCAACGCGACGCCCCGGCCGCGTACGTGCGCAGTATTGGAGGGTCAGTGTTTCTCTCACACGTCAACGTGTCCCATCTCGGCTCCGGTAATGACGCCGAGGGTGGACTCGCCGCCACGGGAACCGTGAGCATCAGCTTCGGGCAACCCCCTTCGCAGCCCACCAGCGTGCTGTTGCACCGACTGCAGCGTTCACCCCTCTACGCCAGCGTCCACTTCGCGACGTCCGCCGTCGCGCCACCATCCACGGTGGTGCCGTCGCCGTTCGCGAGTCTCGAAGCGAATGACGTCCACGTCGACGAGGACGCCGTTGGCCTTTATGTCACGAACTCCCTCTCCGGCACCATCACCGGCTCCACCTTTCGACACAATCTCTTCGACGGGGTTGATCTGCACTACAACGTGAGCAATGTTCTGGTCTCTATGGTCACCGCGTCGGACAACCGAGCCAATGGAGTGGCCCTCGACCTCGCCGACGCGAACGAGACCGTGACGAATCTGATCGTGTCCCACAACAACGGCTTCGGCCTCATGGTGTCCGGCCGCGCACTGCGTAGCACAGGTCAGGGTGCACCCGGTGGCAATTACGGCTCCGACGCCGTCGACGGCGTGATCGCCACCAACAATCGTTTCGCCGGAGTCGCCGTTTTCGGCGGCGTGGACATCAAAATTCGACACGCTCGTGTTGCGGCGCACGCGATGGGAATCCTCGTGGTCGGCCCGTCATCGCTCATTACCCTGAGCGACAACATGGTCGACACTCCCAACCATCACGCCATCTCGCTGCTGAACAACGTCACGGAAGCCTCCGTGCTGCATAACCACGTGAAGCGCGCGCAGAGTGGTTTCTTCGTGCACGACTCGGCGGCCACGATTGAACACAACATCGTCGACCAGGCCGAGGGATTCGCGGTCGCGCTCACCGGAACGAGTGGCGGCAGCATCGTGACGGAGAACACCTTGTCGGGACACGGATTTCGCGCGGTCGACCAAAGCCGCATCAGTGGACCGACCGCCGTGGTACGCGGTAATGACGAGTCCGGATGGTCGAGTGCGGGGCTCAACTCACCGCTCATCCGGCAGGTCGAACGGCCCGCGACGCTGCTGTGGCTGGGAATTTTATGCGTGCTGTTGGTGGCGTGGGTGTCGCGACGACCGTGGAGGATGAACATGCACGACGAACCTCCGCGCGACGCCGACGAACCGGTGGTGCTGTGAACTCGCGCGGTGTGGTTCGAGTCGGCCTCGCCGTCACGGTCATCGTGGTGCTCGCGATCAGCATCGTGCACGCGGCGAGAACCACCGTGGCACCGTCCACGACCACGCCGACCACGACTCCGGTCTCCTGCCCCACGGCCACGGTGACGGTGTCGGGCGCCTCGGCGCTCTCGGCGGCGCTCGAGAGCGCGACCGCCGGAGAGGTCATCGATCTTCGCCCCGGTTCGTATCGCGGGAATTTCGTGATTGCCACCTCCGGCACCGCCTCGTCTCCCATTCACATCTGCGGCCCGAGGTCCGCGGTGCTGGACGGCGGCACACGGCAGAGCGGCTACACCCTGCACATTTCCCACGCCGCGTTCGTGAACGTCAGTGGACTATCGATTCGCGGTGGACAAAAGGGAGTCGTCGTTGACGCGTCACAGAACGTCACGCTGAATGCCCTCGACGTCGGCGACGTCGGCGACGAGGGAATTCATCTGCGCGATCACAGTTCCTTTGACCTCGTGGAGAACTGCGTCGTCCACGACACCGGACTGTTGCACCCGTATTTTGGCGAAGGTTTCTACGTCGGAACGGCTCGGCACAACTGGGATCACCACGTACCCGACACGAGCAACCACAACGAACTGCGTGACGACGTGAGTTTCAAGACCACCGCCGAGGGCGTCGACATTAAGGAAGGCACTTCCTTCGGCCTTCTGGACGGCGGCCACTTCGACGGCACGCTGGAGTCCGCCGTGGTGGCGGTCATCAACGTCAAGGGCACCCACTGGACTATTCGTGGCGCGACGGTGCTGCACGGTCCCACCTACGCGATTGCGACCCACGTGATCACCCCGGGCAGCGGATCTTTCAACGTGATCTCCCACAACGTGCTGTCCGTGAGTGGCGCCGGTCCCGATATCTGGTTCGCGCAACCAAACAGCACGCAGAACGTCGCCACGTGCGACAACCGGACGACCAGCGGCTCGCCGGCGAGTACCTCGGTCCCCTGTCGTTCGGTGAACGCGGGCTAGACACTCGCTCGAGTTCCGCGACCTCAACGAGGTCGAAAACGCTCAATGTCGGCGGCGATTCTTCGGGTGGTCTCGGCGTCCACCTGGGCCTCGGCGGCGAAGTCGGGCCAGTGGTCGATGGCGCGATTGACTTCCTCCATCGTCGCGCGCAGCGCCGGCACGTCGTGTTGATCTCCGAGGGCGCGAAAATCATCCAGGGTGATGTCGCGGAATTTTCCGTTGACACTCATCTGGTGCGCCTGGGCCCATTCGGCGTCCCAGTAGGAGTGGGTCATGTCATAGGCCGGAGCGAGCTGCCAGGTGCCGTGTTCGGCGAGCAGGAACGACGCGTTCTTGGTGTGGTCGTCACGGTTCACCCCCGCGACGTTGAACAGGGCGCGTCGAAAGATCTCACGTGCGTCGTTCGCGCTAAGACCCAGTGCCCGCGCGGTCAGGAAGTAGCTGGCGTAGGAGTGGGTGCGCGCCATGTTGTAATCCAGGTGCGCCAGGGCACACAGGGTGGCGACGTGAAGACGTTCATTGTTCGCTCCCCGATCGAACCGACGCGTGAGAAAGTGCGCGCGCGGACCTTCGAGCAGCAAACGTGAGGGGCTCATCTCAATGCCCGCGGCGCGCGCCATGAGGTAGTACGCGTACTCCACGCGACCGTAGGGTCGAGAATCCGACAGCGGGTCGGCGCCGGGCGCCGCCGGGTCACCCACCCCGTCGAGCTTGATCAGCCATTGTTCGAAGCCTTCGGGAGCGTGAAACTGCCCCGAGAGCATTTCGTCGGTCGCGGGATTGAGCGCGATGACGGCCTTGGCTCGCGCGCCGCCGGCCGAGGATCCCACAGTGATCAAGTCCGCGAGTGAGTCGTGGATCGCGTCGTCCCGCAGGGTGCCCCGCAGAGCCGAGCGCGCGGCGGTGACCAAACGGGCGATTTGGATCACACTGGGCTGGTCCGCGGTCGGGCCGGCCGGCGGAACGAAGCTCAGCGCCCCGAGCGCCCGCGTGCCGGCGTACGCCAGTCGGTCGAGAGACGTGATGGCGGCCGCGTCGATACCCTGATCACTCATCCACGCCGTCACGAGCGCACTCCCGAAGCGGTCGGGCAGAGAGTCGGCGAGCAGCGCCGGGAGTCGGTAGAACGTGCGCGAGTCGAGTTCGGGGAATTCGTAGACGCGGTCACTCAGCGGCATGTGGAGCGGCGCGAGTTCGACCCCACCTTGTCGCCACTCGGGGTCGTACTCGAAGGCGTAGAAACCGGTGCTCGGATTCTGCGCGACGGCACCCACCCGTCGCCCCCAGGCCATCACTTCCAACACGGTGGCCGGCACGTAACTCACGAGTTCGACGCTCCGTGGCGCACACGACGAGGACCCTTTTCGGCGCTGCGGCGCAGCAGATCCATGGGACTAAAACTCGGTTCCGCGGGCGCGAAAGAGGAGAGCCACTCCGTTCGGTCCAGCGCCTTCGCGACCCGCACGACGGTCGCGAGACTGGACCCTCGTCCCGCCTCCAAGTTCTTCAGCGCACTGAGGGACACGTTGGCGCGCTCGGCCAGTTCGTTTTGGGTGTAGCGCCGAGCCAAACGCAGTCGTCGGACGTCGGCGCCGAGCGACCCCTCCCACTCCTCGGATGTTCGCAAAGGCTTTTTTTCCACCTTTTAGGCTCCATATTCACTCTAATAGTTGGAATTATAACTACTTCTTCATGCTCTGTGTCGTCACAGGACCGAGGTAGTTCTAATTCTACCTATTTTCGGTGATTCGAGCGCCAACCACGGGGAACCGACAATTAAGTGGTGCCTCCCAGAGAACTCACGCGAAGCAGTGAAGATCCTCGTAGGTGCCGAACAAGACTTCTTTACTCACCGCCGTGTTGCCGGACAGGTGATTAAGGATGGTCGCATACACACTGCGGAAGTCCACCGTGGGCACGAGCGCGTCGTCGAGACGAGCCGCGGGATCCGTGTTCGGGGCGGTGCCGTAGAGGCCGCCCTTCACTTTGGGGCCGAGCAGAATGTCGACGCCGGCCTGGCCGTGGTCACAACCGAGCGACGCGTTCGCGGTCTGCTGACGACCGAATTCGCTGGAGACGTAGACGAAGACGTCATTGGCGCGCGGCGTATGAGCGATGGCCGTAAAGAACGCCTGCAGCGCCGCGTCCAGCTGCGAGAACAGAGTTGGCTCCGCGGAAACTTCCGCCCCGTGAGTATCAAAGCCCCCGTAGGTCGCCACGTAACTGCGCGAGGGAACCCCGGCGGAGATCATCATGGCCGTTTGGGCCAACTGCTGGCCGATCTGGTCGCTGCCGAACGTCGCGTTGAGCGTGTCGTTCCATGTGTTGTAGATCGTCGACTGCGCCTGAAAGGTGTCGCTCAAGCTGAGTTNGGCCGAACGAGTCAGCGAGCCCGCCGGCCAACCCGGTGCGGACATCGCCTGCCACGCCGTCAACCAATCGTTCTGCCACTGCCAGCCGACGTTGAAGTCGAAGTATTGAATATTGGGCACACTCAACACGGAGGTCGTTGCCCCGACGAGCGCGGGGTGGACACCCTGGGTTGAAATCGACGCGAAGGGATTGTTCGGCGCGAGGAGGTCGTTGAATCGACCCAACCACCCCGACGACACCGCACCCGTGAAGGACGCGACCTGTCGGTAGTCCATGGCGGCGAAGTGAGAGAACTCGTTCACCACGTTTTCTCCCGGGCCACGGACGAACGCCACGTCATTATTGGTGTTGTAGCGCGAGGCCAACCAGGCCAGTGACGGGTGCAGCGCGTACGACGTCCCGGTCAGTGGAAGAAGGTCCCCTTCAGCCACCGCGATCGCCCCGTGACCTTGTGCGGTGTCGTAGTACCACTTGTCATTGGGATTGATCAGCATGTTGGCGGCGTCGTTGCCCCCTTGGAGATCGAGTGTCAGTTACACCGACCGCATCGACGAACTTGGCGTGTCGGCGTCAATTGGGACCGTCGGTGATTCCTTTGACAACGCAATGGCTGAATCCGTGATGGGGATCTTCAAGACCGAACTGCACCGCAATCCGGCCGTCCTCGCCGACAACAGTGGTCACTGGAAAGGACTCGATGATCTTGAAATCGCGACCTGTGCGTGGGTCTCGTGGTCCAACGAAGAGCGCCTGCACAGCGAACTGGGTGATCGAACACCCTGTGAGATCGAAGAGGACTACTCTCTCGAGCATCAGACCAGAGCGGCCTGAGAAAACTCAGTCGAAAAGTCTCCGGGAAACCCAGACCGATTCAGTGTAGCCAATTGTGTAGCCAATGCAGCAACTCTCGATGGACTTCCGTGGACACCCGTGGAATTCGCGAGCCTCTGACCAGGACTTATGGACTCATGTGGACGTCGATGGACCCTCGATTTGGGGTCCCAAGAAGACGGGACCGTTGTGGAGCCGAAATCCCGCCTCAGCGGCAACGGCCTGCGCAACGTCGGGCCAGAAGTACATGTCGAGAGCCGAGGTGCAGCCAGCGAGGAACGATTCCCCAATCGCGAGGCGCACCCCGGCAGCGATGGACGCTTCACTGCAGTGGTGCGCTTCAAGGGGGAAGATCCGTGCCAAGAATCCTTGAAGGTCCCGATCATCTGCGGCGCCTCGGAAGATGGTCATCGCGAGGTGAGCGTGAGCATTGATGAGTGCTGGGTGGAGGATCGCCCCTCTGGCGTGGATGAGTGTCGCTCCATTGGTTGCGACCGCATCCCTTGGTCCAACGTCGAGAATCGTGGTGCCGTCGATGACCACCGTGCCGTCGTGAATCACCTTCGCTTCCTCATCGCAGGTGACGACCGTTGCACCCACAATCGCGGTTGCGCTCATGGGTGAACTCCCGCAGAGGCATGACGAGCGGTTGCAGACGCTGCGCTTGGCATGACCTTGGTTCTAGTGGATTGCTGCTCGCTGCTCGTCAATCCCCGAGATTCACGACCCCTTGGACCACGACGGCACCTGAGAACGGCGCGTGGGGCGAACTGATTGGCGAGCCTTGCTGACCAGTACCCTCGCTCTCATGCCAGAACTGCTCGAAGTAGAGGCGTACCGGCGTCTCCTCGATCCGCTTGTCGGGGCCACGATCTCCCGAGTCGAGGGTGACCACCTCGTGTGCGGCGGAGCAGTTGGTCGATGCCCTGCTGAAGGGCTGACCATCACCGCGACGCGCCGAATTGGCAAGTTGCTCCTCCTCGACACCGACCACCACGTCCTCGGCCTCCACGCCGGGATGACGGGTTCGTTCCTCCTCGATGGGGTGAGCGCCTTCGATGCCCTCCGCTACGCACCCGCGGTTGCTGATCGAAGGTTCATTCGGCTCCGGGCCGAGATGACCGATGGGCGCTGCGTCGAACTGCACGATCCTCGCCGCCTCGCTCGGGTCACGGTTGATCCCGACGAATCACGACTCGGTCCCGATGCAACGACGATCACCGTCGCCGAGCTCCGCCGAGCGCTCGGCGTGGGTTCGACCTCGCCAACGGCGCTCAAGGCTCGCCTCCTCGATCAGGCGCGCATCGCCGGTCTCGGCAATCTGCTCGCCGATGAGATCTGCTTCCAAGCGCACCTCGATCCCGGGCGCAGAGCAGCGGCGCTGTCTGGGGAAGAGGTCACCGTCCTCCATCGCCAAATTGGCAAGACGCTCCGGGCCCTCGGTCGCCGTGGCGGCTCAGACGGTGGTGCGCTCCAAGATGCCCGGGTGCGAGGCGGGGTGTGTCCGCGCTGCGGCACGGCGCTCGAACGACGAACCATCGGTGGACGGACGACCTTCTCCTGCCCCGTTGAGCAGGGATGAGCTCCGTCAGTTCGCCTGGGAGACCGAACTCATGTTGAAGTCCGCCACTCGGAGCGGACATGCCGCCATGCGGTTGAAGTCCTCGCCGAACTCACGGCCGAAGGTCCGAACGCTCGCCCCAACCTCGGTGGTCTTGGCTAAGACGTCGATCGGGCTCTCGTTGAAGCGGTAGTTGTTCACTTGAGCGACGACCGCACCGTCTTCGACGAGGTAGACCCCATCTCTCGTGAGCCCGGTGAGCAGCAGCGTCGCCGGATCCACGATCCGGATGTACCAGAGGCACGTCACGAGCAGCGCCCGCTCCGTCGAGGAAATGAGGTCCTCGATCGAACCGGTGCCACCGTCACAGGTGAGCGCCACGTTGTCGATCATGGGGGTTGCCGCCACGCCGCTGCGGGCCGCCCCGGCCCGGTGGTAGTGGAGGTTGCTGAGCTGTCCACGATCCATCCACGTCGTCGGCGTCAGCGGGAGCGCATTGTCGAAGACCGACTGGGAGCTCCCCGAAGCCGTGGCCACGACGAAGGGGAGGCACTCGAGGCCAGGAGCGAAGGGATCCGACGCCAAGGTGAAGGGCAGCGTGCTCAGGCGATCACCGACTCGGGTGCCACCTGCAGCGCTCGAGAAGACCGTTCCACCGTCTTCTGCGTCCTGACCACCGGCCATCCACGTGGCGTACGCCATGAGGTCGGCTACCGCACTCGGCGGGAGGAGCGTCTCGTAGCGACCGGCGGGGAGGGCGACCTGGCGCTTCCCCCAATCGAGGCGCCGGTGGATCTCGGCTTCGATCCCACCGAGGTCGACATCGGCGAAATCCGCAGTTGCGGTGCCCACCCACGACGAGCGCGCCCCTCCATCGGCGCGACCGACGAGTTGGAAGGAGCCTGTTGGCTGCACGAAGCGACGCCGGAGTCCAGTGGTCGTCCCGACGGAGGTGGTCTCCATGGAGTGCTCGGCGAATCCGGCCACGGTGACCCCATGACCTTCAGCGCGCTCCAAGAGGTCGCCGAGGCCACCGAGGACGGGATCGAGGATGGACAGGTCGTTGCGCACCGCAGCATCGCTGAAGTTCGCATCGACGACGGGGTCGACGAGGTCTGCAGCATCGTGGGCCAGTGGAGCCGTACTCGCCTCGGCCAGCGCTGCGGCTGCGAGTTCGGTGGGGTCGCTGTCGCCACTTCGCGTCGCACTCCCGGTGGCCACGCCACCGTCTTGGGTGACCATGGCGATGACGGTCACCGATCGAGAGGAGCGCACCCCGTTGGTCGTGACGGTGTTGTTGGCGAAGCGCACCTCGGCATCACTTCCATCTCGCACGATGACCACGCCGCGGTGCGGCGCCAGAGCGGCGAGCGCTTGGTTGATGACCTGCTCTGCGGTTCGAAGCGCCATCACCGTCCCCCTTCAGCCTTGGTGTTCAAGATGGCGACGTCTCGAACGAGGACGCTCGGGCAGCCGTGGCTCACCGGTGCGACTTGTCCGGGTTGGCCCTTGCCGCAGTTGAACGCTCCAGCCAAGAGGTAGGTCTGCGCTCCACCGACGGCTTCCATCTGCTCCCAGAAGTCCGTCGTCGTGGCCTGGTAGGCGACGTCACGGAGTTGCCCGGCGATACGTCCGCCGCGGATCTCGTAGAAGCGTTGCCCGGTGAACTGGAAGTTGTAGCGCTGCATGTCGATCGACCAGCTCTTGTCGCCCACGACGAAGATGCCGTGATCGACACCGCCAATCAGATCCTCGGTGGAGGGACCTTCACCCGGTGCAGGGGCGAGGGAGACATTCGCCATGCGTTGGATGGGGACGTGGAGAGGCGAATCAGCGAAGGCACAGCCATTCGAACGGTCACGGCCAGCCACCGCAGCCGTTGCCCGGTCGAGTTGGTAGCCGACGAGGGTGCCGCTGTCGATGATGTCGAAGGACTGGGCAGCGACCCCTTCGTCGTCGATGGCGACGGTAGCGAGGCCGTGCTCTGCGGTGCGATCGCCGGTGACGTTCATGACGTTCGATCCGTAGCGCAACGTGCCGAGTTGGTCGGGGGTGGCGAAGGAGGTGCCGGCGTAGGCGGCTTCGTAGCCGAGGGCCCGGTCGAGTTCGGTGGCGTGACCAATGGACTCGTGGATGGTGAGCCACAGGTTGGTCGGGTCGATGACGAGGTCGTAGCGACCAGCGGCGACAGATGGTGCGTGCAGCTTCTCGATGAGGTCGTGGGGGAGTTGTGCCAACTCAGCCTCGAAGTCCCAGCCCGTACCGCCGAGGTACTCCCAGCCTCGACCCACTGGAGGAGCAGTCGTGGCCATGGTCTCCATTCCGAGCGTCTCGTGGACAGCGATGGCTTCGAGGCTCGGATGAATCCGGACGCGGCGCTGCAGGGCAGTGGTGCCCGCAGAGTCGGCGTAGAATTTCTCTTCGTTCACGCACATGACCGATGCGCTCACGTGCGAGACACCAGTAACCCCAAGGACTCGGCGACTCCAGCTAGCGAGTACCTCAACCTTGTCAGCCAAGGGAACGGCGGTGGGGTCGACGACGAAGGCCGAGCTCCAGCGGACCTCGCCGTGGCTGGGCTCGGGAGCGAGCTCCACCCTTCTTCGTTGCGCTCTCGAGACGCGGCGAGCAGTGGCCACGGCACGAGCAGCGAGACGGGCCACCACGTCCGGGTCCACGTCATCAGCAGCGGCGAATCCGAAGACGCCATCGACGAGCACCCGAATGCCGATGCCGAAGGTCGACCGATCCGACGACGTCTCGAGTTCGCCATCTCGCAGTCCGACGTACTGGTCGCGGATCGATTCAATGCGAACTTGGGTGAGCGAGGCCCCGGCCCCTTGGGCTGCGTCGAGGGCAACGGCGGAGAGACGTCGGGCGAGATCCTCGTTGAGGGTGGTGAAAGCCATGGGCACGTGCGCCACGCTACTTCGTGGGTCGAAATCTCACGAGGTTCGCTACCTTACTTGGCGAGGAGGTTCGTCTCCTGGGCGATCACCTTGGCGAGGTAGAGCGAGTAGGTCGCGGTGATGTGCGACCAGTCGTAGTACACGAACTGGTTGTTGATGATGACGGGACACACGGTTGCAGTGCAGAAGAACGGCACGGTGTTGATGAACGTGGCGCCGGTCGCTTGCGCTGCCAGTTGCTCAGCCGGTGCATTCGATGCGTAGTTCGGGTCACTGGTGGCGACCGGCGGTTCGCACAGCGACAGCGAATTCGGAGCACGGGCGACGCAACTCGCTGGGTTGAAGCCGAGGGTGTAGGAAGGATCGTCGCCGATCACGACCACCTTGATGTGGTGTGCGGTGAACGTGGAGATCGTCGACTCGAGACCAGCGGTCCACTGTTGCGGGGTCGAGAGCACCCCGGGAGCCGTGAAGACGTAGTCGGTTCGCTCGGCGAGGACGACGGCGTAGGGCTTCGACGCGAGGATCGCGGCGATGGTCGCCGTCCTCCACGCCGCACAGGTAGCGGCGCCATTCTGCCCATACCCAGACCCCGGGATTGCGGCTGCTGGGCATCCAGGTGACCAGGTGAGGGAGAGGTGGTAGGTCGCCCCGAGCCCAGAGAGCAGCGCCGGGTACCACATCCACGCGTGGGAGTCACCGAAGACGGCGACGAGCTTCGCCGGATTCTTGTGGCCAGTGCCACCAATGAACGACCCCGGACCGTCATTGGTGACGTTGGCGAGGGGAGGGGTCACGGTGGTGGGAACGGTTGCCGACGTGGCCGCTCGGGCGACTGCAGCGGTGACCGACGCGAGTGTCGGGGCAACAGTCGGAGGGGCGACGGACGCTCCAGATGCACCCGAGAGGAACGCCGCCGACGTCACCAAGGCGAGGATGGTGGCAGGGAAGCGTCGTCTCCTCAAGAGTCCTCCGGTGGTCAACGCAACCCGTGCGTTCTGTCGCGATGGCCCATCGTAAACCGTCACTTCCGACCTCGCTGGCGGCCATCGAGTGGCGACGCGCACACCCCGAACTCCACTAGAACAGTCCCCATGCACGCGCTCCAGAACTTCATGACCACCTACGGCTACTACGCCGTCTTCCTCTTCGCCTTCTTGGAGTCCGCCTGCATTCCGATTCCCTCGGAGATCACGTTCGGTCTCGGTGGGGCGATGTGCTCATCCGCGTTCTTGTCGAACCCCAACGACAAGCACCTCAACCTCGCAGCCTTGATCGTGGTCGGCATCATCGGCGAGGTCATCGGATCCCTCGTTGCCTACATGGTGGGGAAGCGCCTCGGTCGAACCCTGGTCGACCGCTACGGCCGAATCCTGTTGCTGACCCACAAGGACCTCGACACCGCAGAGAGGTGGTTCGATCGCCGTGGCGCCCTCGCCGTGCTCGTTGGCCGCATCCTCCCCGTCATCCGGGCCTTCATCTCGCTACCCGCTGGTGTGGCTGAGATGAACCTGCCCCTGTTCACCGTGCTGACGGCAATCGGCACCGCGGTGTGGGCGACGGTGCTCGCCGAGATCGGCTACCACGCAGCCGCTGCCTACTCCAAGGACTTGAAGGGCCTCTCCTACGCCGGTTACCTCTTCGCTGCCGGCGTCATTGGACTCCTCGTCGTGTTCTACGTCCACCGTTACCGGGCGGTGAAGGCGCACCACGAGGCCCCCAAGCACGGCAAGCACTGAGGCTCAGCCGAGGAGGGAGTTCGCTTCCTCGAGCACCTTGGCGGCGTGGCCGTCGGCACGGACGTTGTACCAAGCCCGGGCGATCTTGCCGGAGGCATCGATCAGGAACGTCGAGCGGATGGTGCCAACCGTCTTCTTGCCGTACATCGTCTTCTCGCCCCACGCGCCGTACTTCTCCATGGTGGCGTGGGTCGGGTCGGACAAGAGGCTGAAGGCCAAGTCGTACTTCGACCGGAACTTGGTGTGCTTCTCGGCACCATCGGGCGAGACTCCGAGGACCACGATGTTGGCGGCGGCGAAGGTGGCCAGGTTCTCGTTGAACTGGCAGGCTTCCTTCGTGCAACCCGGCGTGTCGTCGGCGGGGTAGAAGTAGACAACCACCGCTTGGCCGGCGAAGTCCTTGAGCGAAACCTTCGTTCCGTCTTGGTCGGTCAGGGTGAATGCGGGGGCCTTGGTGCCTGCCTCGAGCCGTGCCATGGATACTCCTCATCGTCGTGTCGGTGCTCTCAATCTAGAGGGCCGACCCTCTGAAATGACCAGTGGCACCTCGTTTTGGCTGCGCTGGCGTAGAATTGGTGGTGAGCGGTTGGCATGAGGCCTCCGCTGGGCCTGCTCCCCTGTGGTGCTGTAGGCCCTCAGAAGAGAGAAGAGCAGATGCATTCATCCTCCGACGCCGGCGTGCTCGCCGATCCGTCCACCGAGTCCGACGCGTCCGAAGAGGCAGTTGAGACGAACGAGCAGTCCGCTGCAGGCGGTCTCGACTCCGAGAAGACCTGGTCATCCCTCGGGGTGACCCCTCGCCTCGTTGAGGCCCTCGAGTCCAAGGGCATCAAGACCGCGTTCGCCATTCAGGCGCTCACCGTCGCCGACGCCCTCGCCGGCCACGACGTCTGTGGCAAGGCGAAGACGGGTTCGGGCAAGACGCTGGCCTTCTCAGTGCCGGCATTGCAGCGAACCTTCGAGGCGCTCTCACCGAAGGACGGCGGAGCAACCCGCCACATCCCCGGCAACCCGGCACGTCCCCGCGCCCTCATCCTCGTGCCGACCCGAGAGCTCGCCCTCCAGGTCTACGACGTCGTCGCTCCGCTGGCCGATGCCCTCGGTCTTCGGGTGATCCCCGTCTACGGCGGCACCGACATCGACCGGCAGATCAAGAAGCTGGCCCGCGGCATCGAGATCATCATCGCCACCCCGGGTCGACTCATCGACCTCGGAGAGCGCGGCAAGGTCGACGTGGCTCAACTCGACACCTTGATCTTGGATGAAGCCGACCGCATGGCCGACATGGGCTTCATGCCTCAGGTGGAGTGGGTGCTCCGGCGACTCGAAGGTGAGCACCAGACGTTGCTGTTCTCGGCAACCCTCGACGGCGCAGTGGACCGCCTCGTCAAGCGCCACATGAACGACCCGGTCTTCCACGAAGTCGTCTCCGAAGGCGACACCGTCGACAACATGGAGCACCGATTCCTCCAGGTCCACCAGATGGACAAGGTCGCTGTCGTCGGCGCGATCGCCAACGCGTATGAGAAGACCCTCGTGTTCGTCCGCACCAAGCGCGGAGCAGACCGCTTGGTCGAGCAGCTCGAGCGTGATGGCGTCCATGCTGGCGCCATCCACGGCGACCTCCGTCAGAGCCAACGTGAGCGCACCATCAAGGAGTTCGGCGCTGGAAAGCTCCCCGTGCTCGTCGCCACCGACGTCGCTGCTCGTGGGATCCACATCGATGCCGTTGACGTCGTGATCCACTACGACCCACCAGAGGACCACAAGGCCTACCTCCACCGTTCGGGTCGCACGGCTCGAGCCGGCACCTCCGGCGTCGTGGTGTCGCTGCTGCTGTGGAACCAAGCCGGTGAAGCTGAGCAGCTCCAGAAGAAGATCGGGCTCAGCCTGCCGATCGTTGAGATCTTCTCCAATGACCCGAACCTCCGCGACCTCGCAGCCTTCGAGCCGTCGTGGGATAACGCAGTGCTGAAGCCCGCCCTCGTGAAGCCTGCGGCTGCTGGTGGACCAAAGGGCGCACGCCCCCGTCCTCG
>TBL_comb48_EPIDRAFT_1000940_pt1 | contig 22322 bp, 10 predicted proteins | sample TroBogEpilimnion_37_FD_10681 | JGI IMG/M metagenome (IMG submission 10681) | reverse complement strand
GGACATTAGAAAAATGGGTGGGCTTGGTAAAAAATTACGCATCACACAGTTTACCTTTTTAATTGGTTGCTTGGCAATATCGGGTATTCCCGGTTTATCGGGTTTCTTTAGTAAGGATGAAATTTTGGCGGCGGCTTATGCCAATAATCCTATGTTGTATTATTTAGGAATAGCGGCAGCCATGATGACCGCCTTTTATATGTTCCGTTTATACTTCCTCACCTTTACGGGAACATTTAGAGGTACACACGATCAAGAGCATCATTTGCATGAAAGTCCGGCCGCTATGACAATACCCCTTATTGTATTAGCTATCCTATCTATAGTAGGTGGCTATGTGGGATTGCCCGGCGTTATCAGTGAGCATCATGCATTAGGATCTTTTTTAAGCAGCTCGGTGAGCAATATTGCGGAGCATCATTTAGAAGCTAATACCGAATGGATGCTTATGGGAACATCTGTAGCTGCCTCGGTAATAATGATAATTGTTGCCTATAGTATAAATAAGTCGGCCCAATTTGTGGCTAACAGCGGTCTTGCCAAAGTGTTGGAAAATAAATGGTATATCGATGAATTGTATGAGGCTGTGATATTGAAACCACTAGGAGCACTATCGGGTGCATTAGACAAATTTGTGGAGCGCATGGGTATTGATGGCATGGTGAACGGCGTAGGTAAAAGTGTGAAATGGGGCAGTGAAAAAGTACGATTACTGCAAACCGGGCAAGTGGGCTTTTACATATTTGTTATGGTATTGGGCATGATAGCCTTATTGGCAGTTGGATTTTATTGCATTTAAAATAATTGAAATAGTCCCGCTTGACGGGCGCATATAGCATTTTTGAATTATGATCTTAGTTCTACTCATACTGGTTCCTTTAGTAACAGGCTTACTGAGCTTTTTTATTAAAGGCAATGGCGCTAAAGGACTTGCTTTAAGCAGCACCATTATTACAATGGCATTATCGGCTTTTGTAAGCGCAGGTAATTTTGCCACCCCTATGCATTTTTCGGTGCCTTGGATACCTAATTTGGGAACCGAATTCAGTTTGATGGCCGATGGCATGAGTGCTATGTTGTGCTTGCTTACCGGTATAGTAATGCAAGTGGTGATTACTGTAAACTGGAATAAGGAAACCCCAAGGGCGGGATCGTTTTATGCCTTATTACTATTATCGCAAGCGGGTTTAATGGGTGTTTTCTTGGCTTATGATGCTTTGGTGTTTTATGTGTTTTGGGAGTTGGCATTAATACCGGTGTATTTCTTATGCTCTATGTGGGGAGGCGAAAAGCGAATTGCTGCAACCTTTAAATTCTTTATATACACCTTTGTAGGAAGTTTAATGATGTTGGCTGCACTTATCTATTTATCTATGCAAACGCCGGGCATCAATTCATATTCTTGGGTAAACATAGTACGCTCCGGTGCGGCATTACCTGCTGCCCAACAGCAATGGTTATTTTGGCTCATGTTTATTGCATTTGCTATTAAAATGCCTGTATTTCCTTTTCATACCTGGCAGCCCGATGCTTATGAGCAATCGCCAACACCGGTAACTATAGTGTTAAGTGCATTAATGGTAAAAATGGGATTGTATGCAGTGTTGCGTTGGTTATACCCTGTGCTGCCGCAAGGCTTTGCCATGTGGAGCGATGTGGTGATCATAATGGCCATTGCAGGCATTGTTTATGCATCTTTAATAGCTATTAAGCAAAGCGATATTAAGCGCATGATAGCCTATTCATCTATTGCACATATGGGCTTAATGGTTGCTGCGGCATTTTCGGTAAATCAAATAGGCATGCATGGTATTATGGTGCAAATGTTTAACCACGGTATAAACATTACTGGTATGTGGTTAATAGTAAGCATGATAGAGAACCGCTATGGTACCCGCAATATGAACGAGCTGGGCGGCATGGCAACTACTGCACCACGCATGGCCATAGCATTTGTAATTATTGCATTGGCCAATGTGGCATTACCGCTTACCAATGGTTTTATTGGCGAGTTTATGTTATTTAACGGATTGTTTAGTGGTGGATCGCATTACCATATAACCTACATGGTAATTGCGGGTTTGGGTGTAATACTAGGTGCTGTTTATACCTTAAATATGCTGCAAAAAACAGTGTTTGGCAATGCAGTGAGCATGAAAGTTACCAAGGACCTAAGCTCCGGCGAGTTTTTGGGTTTAGCCATAATAATATTGTTGATACTTGTGCTGGGTGTATATCCTAAACCATTATTGGATCTTACACAGGGCATAGCTGCAACCTTAGTACCATAAAAAATATTGATTATTTACCTTAGAATACTGAAATAAATGAAGGCAATTATTGCTGCTACGATAATGGGAATCATCATGATGTTTGCGGGCATCATGACAAAGGACAAGAAGTCGCTGACCACATTGGCTACGCTATTATTAGTGGGCTTATTAGGTGTTAATATTTGGGACCTCACCGTTACCTCCAGTCTTGCCCCGCAGGAACTTTTTAATAAAATGATGACCATTAACCGTTTTGGTTTGTGGTTTAATACACTCATGACAGCATGCACCCTATTGTATGCCTTGTTGGTAGCCAAGGAAATTAGAAAAGTAGGTGCACATGTGGCGGAATATTTTGCCTTGATATTGTTTATACTAGTAGGCGTGTATATTTTGGCTTGCTATAACAATATGTTGATGTTGTTTTTGGGTATTGAGATTATGAGTATACCGCAGTATATATTAGCCGGATCAGATAAGCGCAATTTAAAAAGCAGTGAAGCATCGCTGAAATATTTTTTAATGGGTTCATTTAGTACAGGTATATTATTAATGGGCATTACCCTATTGTATGGTGCTGCTCATACTTTTAATATTTCGGAGTTTAACAATTTGCAAACCGAGCATATTAATCCATTGGCTATTGCCGGTATATTCTTACTCATTATTGCCTTATCCTTTAAAGTATCGGCAGCACCTATGCATATGTGGACACCGGATGTGTATGATGGATCGCCTACACCATTTACGGCGTATATGAGCACCATAGTTAAAGCTGCAGCCTTCTTTGCATTCTTGCGCTTGTTTCAGGGTTCATTCGGCAATTTCAGCTCCAGCTGGACCTTAGTACTTGCTATTATTACTGCGGCCACCTTGTTTATTGGTAACCTTACTGCAGTTTTTCAGCAAAGCGTAAAGCGCATGTTGGCCTACTCCAGTATTGCGCAAGCCGGTTTTATGTTGTTTGCTGTTTTGGCAATGAATAAAGTAGCTTGGCAGGGAATTATTATTTATGCAGTAGCATACAGTGTTGCCACCATAGGCATATTTAGTGTGCTGATGAAAATGAAGGACTATACCTACGATGGTTTTAACGGTTTGGCTAAAAAAGATCCTTTATTGGCTTTTACTGCCACTATATTTTTATTCTCGTTGGCGGGTATACCATTAACTGCAGGATTTATGGCAAAATATTATGTGTTGCAGGCAGCTATCATGCAGGGACAGATTTTGTGGTTGGTTATTTTTGCATTGCTGATGGCTGCCATTAGTGTGTATTATTATTTTAGGGTAATAATGGCAATGTATTTTAAAGAGGGTAATCCGGAACTTAATGATGACATTACAGGCACCGACAGATTTTTATTAGTACTAACCGCAGTGTTGGTATTATTATTTGGTATTTTTCCACAGTTGGTTTTAGGCAATATTTAATAGTACTTATATATAAATTAAAGCGCCTTAAGGGGCGCTTTTTTTATGAAGTTCACCTATATAATTCGGCGTTACTTTTATCCACATCTGTGTATTTCTTTATCCTAAAGTTTGGCCTATTTGCCGTAATTTTAAGTACAATAATTACAGTAGGCTTTTTAAAAGAATTACAAATATGGACATCGAACAATTAATGCCACATATAGAAGCGCTTATTTTTGCAAGTGATAGGCCGCTTACACAAATGGAAATATCGGAGATTGTGAGTCAGGCATTTGAGTCGCCATTGGAACCCGAGAGAATAGCCATGTGTTTAGAGGCCATTCGGGAGAAGTATGAAGAAACTTATTATCCGTTTCAATTGAAAGAAATAGGCGGCGGTTATCAGTTCCTTACTAAAAAGGCATACCATAAAACCGTGTTGCAACTTAACGGCGATAAGCATATTAAAAAATTGTCTTCATCGGCCATGGAGACCTTAGCCATTATTGCTTACAAGCAACCTATTACCAAAAGCGAGATTGAATTTATACGTGGTGTGAGTGCCGATTACAGCATACAAAAACTGTTGGAAAAGGAATTAATTGTTATTACAGGAAGAAATGAGGATATGGTAGGTAAACCACTCATTTACAGCACCTCGAAGAATTTTATGGATTACTTGGGAATCAATTCATCGGCCCAGTTACCGCAGTTAAAAGATATTACTAATACAGAGATCATATTTCCTACCCAAGGTAGCGAAGCACAGCCCGAGCCGGAAGGCTTATTTGTGGTGACCGAAGAGGGTGCTTTAGCGCATAAGGGAGAGTAAGAGAGTTGCAGCGATGCAATGAGGAGGCCACCTGTAAAAGGTGGCTTTTTTTTGCACTTGCAGCGGCAAAGTGTATGGCTTTGTTTTTATATATTTATGCTATCCATTATTTATCCACAATAGGGCTAAGCGAAATTTTAAATTTGTTTAAACTATTATCTTTGTTATCTAAGCTATTTATAAAATGAGATTTATTGTCACCTCTACATCATTGCTTAAAAACCTGCAACAAGTAAGCGGGGTAATTAGCGCCAATACCGTATTAAGTGTGTTGGAAGATTTTTTATTTGAACTTAAAGGCAATAGCCTTACCATAACTGCCACCGATTTGGAAACCATGATGCGTGTGCAAATGGATGTAAATGATGCGCAGGGCAATGGAAAAATATGCATACCCAGTAAAATATTGGTAGATTATTTAAAAAACCTGCCTGAACAACCTATTACATTTAGCATTAACGAGCAAGACCTGAGTGTGGAGATGAGCAGCGATGTGGGTAAATACCGTATTGGAGGCGAAAAAGCCGATGATTTTCCTAAAGAACCGGCACCTGGTGATACTTCAAACTTCAGCATGTCATCAATAGCATTAATAGAGTGCATTAATAAAACCTTGTTTGCAGTAAGTACCGATACATTAAGGCCTGCCATGACCGGTGTATATTTTGAGTTGGCACCCGATAATATCACCTTTGTATCTACAGATGCGCACAGGTTGGTACAATTTAGGCGCAATGATGTGCTTTGCCCTGCTAAAGATGGATTTGTAGTACCTAAAAAGCCATTACAGCAATTAAAAGCCACCTTGCCTGCCGATGAAACCCAATTGCAATTGTCTTATAACAGCAGCCATTTATTTGTAAGCAGCAGCAAATTAAGCTTAAGTTGCCGCCTTATAGATGCCCGCTTCCCCGATTATAAAGCAGTAATACCAACAGATAACCCGTATAAGCTTACCCTTAACCGCAATGATTATATGAGCGCTTTGCGCCGTGTAAGCATTTTTGCCAATAAAACCACTAACCAAGTGGTGTTGGATATTGTGGGTAATTCCCTAAGCCTTAGCGCACAGGATATGGACTTTAGCTATGAGGGCAAGGAAACCCTAAGCTGCCAATACAATGGCGAGGATATGAAAATTGCCTTTAATGCCAAATTGATGTTGGAATTGGTGAGCAATTTAGATGGTAATGAAATTAACTTGGAGTTAAGTACCCCAACAAGAGCAGGCATCTTCCGCCCCGTAGAAAAAGGCGAAAATGAAGATGTATTGATGTTGTTGATGCCATTGATGGTAGGCGTATAACTTTAGCTAATTATACCTTAATACATAAATTTTCCGCATCAGTATTGGTGCGGAATTTTTTTTGGGGGGCGTATTTGGGATGGGGGGGCAAAAAGATTGGAGGAAACAGAAGGGAGGCTCGGAGCATTGAAAATTTGAGCATAAGGAATCCCCCTTTTTCATTAAACATACGTTAAGATTTAATGCTTTATTGGCTTACCGTTTTATTTGCCTACCTTTGCGGCCTGAAAAACGGGCCTTTCCTTTTTTAAGTCTATAGGGAAAGGCTTGATACTTTACATATAGGCTTATTATAGGCTATCGCCTAACACAATCAATATTATGAATATTCGCAATATAGCCATCATTGCCCACGTTGATCACGGCAAAACTACGCTGGTAGATAAGATTCTGCATGCCACACACGTATTCCGCGACAATCAGGAAACCGGAGAGTTGATTATGGATAGCAACGACCTGGAGCGGGAACGTGGTATTACCATTTTTAGTAAAAATGCATCGGTTAATTATAATGGCATTAAAATTAATGTAATTGATACGCCGGGCCACGCCGACTTTGGCGGTGAGGTGGAGCGCGTGCTTAAAATGGCCGATGGCGTGCTGTTGTTGGTGGATGCCTTTGAGGGCCCTATGCCACAAACACGATTTGTGTTGCAAAAAGCATTACAGCTAAATTTGCACCCAATTGTAGTAATTAACAAAGTAGATAAACCCAATTGCAGGCCCGAAGAAGTGCATGATGCGGTATTTGAATTATTTTACCAATTAGATGCTACCGAGGAGCAATTGAACTTCCCAACATTATATGGTTCATCTAAGCAAGGTTGGTTTAATACATCGCTTACCCCTACCGAAGACATTACACCTTTATTGGATGTAATTTTGGAAAAAGTGCCTGAACCTTGGGCTAACGAGGGTACAGTACAAATGCAAATTACCTCCTTAGATTATTCATCTTTCCTGGGCCGTATAGCTGTAGGTAAGGTAATAAGAGGCACCCTTAAAGAAAATATGCAAGTAAGCCTATGTAAAATTGATGGCAGCATAGTAAAAAGCAGGGTAAAAGAATTATATGTGTTTGAAGGCATGGGCAAAAAGAGAGTAGCCGAGGTTAAAGCCGGTGATATTTGCGCAGTGGTGGGTATAGAAGGCTTTCAGATAGGCGAAACAATAGCCGATATAGACAATCCTGAGGCATTAGTAAATATACCTATAGATGAGCCTACCATGAATATGCAGTTTAGCATTAACAACTCGCCTTTCTTTGGTAAGGAAGGTAAGTTTGTAACCAGCAGGCATATACGCGACAGGTTAATGAAGGAATTGGAGAAGAATTTGGCCATGAAAGTGGTTGAAACCGATGATGCTGATAAATTTCTGGTATATGGTAGGGGTATATTACACTTATCTATATTGGTAGAAACCATGCGCAGAGAGGGTTATGAGCTTACGGTGGGTCAGCCGCAGGTAATAGTAAAAGAAATTAACGGTAAAAAGTGCGAACCTTACGAGGTGTTGGTAGTAGATGTACCTGCTGAATTTAGCGGCAAGGTAATAGACCTGGTAACGCAACGTAAAGGTGAGATGCATATTATGGAAACCAAAGGCGAAATGCAGCATTTGGAGTTTGAAATACCATCGCGCGGATTGATAGGATTGCGCTCGCAAATGCTTACCAATACAGCCGGCGAGGCAGTAATGGCACACCGATTTGATGAATATAAGCCATGGAAAGGCAATATACCCGGCCGTAACAACGGTGTACTTTTAGCCAAAAATGGCGGAGGCTCTACAGCATACTCTATAGACAAGTTACAAGATAGAGGTGCTTTCTTTATAGATCCGGGACAAGAAGTATATGCCGGGCAGATTATTGGCGAGCATATTAAGCCGGGAGACTTGGTAGTGAACATAGTAGAAGGTAAGAAATTAACTAATATGAGGGCAAGTGGCAGTGATGATTCGGTGCGTATTACCCCAAAAATACTTATGACACTTGAGGAATGTATGGAATATATACAACAAGATGAGTGTATAGAAGTTACCCCCCAAAACATACGATTAAGAAAGATAATGCTGGATGAAGAAGACCGTAAGAAATACCAAAAACAAATGAAAAGCGAAGCATAATATTTTTTTACATATTGCTTTATTTACAAAGAGCTTGGAGATATATTAAAATATATTTTCAAGCTTTTTAATTACAATTAAATTTCCAAAAAAAAAAAAGAATTTATTAAGATATTACCGATAGAAATTGTTAATATTGTTGCAACTGAATACTTAAAATCGGCAAATTGTCGAGTTTAGGAATGATGTGGCATCATTAACCCAACCAGTTAATGATGTGATACTGTCTTATTAAGCATAGATTAAACAGAAAATAGTTACAATTAAGAGCATAGACTTTATGAAAAGATTTTACTCACAACTATTACAACTGCAAGTAAAGAAAAGGTTTGCTGCTGCAAGCAGGGTGATGATAGTTATAGCGGCTCTATTACCTGCTGTTAAGGTTGAAGCACAAAGCCCCACGGTAACTGTAAATTTACCCGGAGCTTGTACTACCGGTCAGCTTACTGCTGTAAGTAGTATACCCCCTGCAACACTTAGCTGGAGCGGACCTGCAAGCGGTTCGGCAACGGCTACATGGGTAAGCACAGGTGCTACTGCTGCCGGTAATAGTCAGGGTGCGGGCTTAAATCAATTAAACAATCCTAACGGTATTTTTGTAGATGCTTCAGGTAATTTATACGTTGCAGATTTTGCCAATAATCGCGTTATAGAATTTACACCTCCATTCAATCCATCAAACAATGGTGTTGTAGTTGCGGGTGGTAACGGACAAGGTAATGGTGCTACACAATTAAACAATCCTACTTCGGTTTGGGTAGATGGTTCCGGAAATATTTTTGTAGTTGACCAAGGAAATAACCGCGTACAAAAGTGGGCATCGCCATATACCACAGGAACAACAGTATGCGGTGGTAATGGTTACGGTAATGGATTAAATCAGTTAGCTGCACCAATAGGTGTTGCATTAGATGGCAGTGGTAATATTTATGTATCGGATAACAGTAACAATCGTATTTTAAAATTCCCTTCAAATTCTACATCCGGCACTAATGGTACCATAGTAGCAGGTACAGGTACAGCAGGTTCTGCGCTCAGTCAAATCAATCATCCTACCGGTATTTATATTGACGGTTCAAACCGTTTATATGTTTCAGATTATTTCAACAATCGTGTTTTACGTTTTCCATCGGGCAGCACATCGGGTACCAATGGTACTGTAGTTGCAGGTGGTAACGGTAGTGGTATTAACGCCAACCAAATTAATGCACCGGCCGGTGTATTTGTAGATTGTAACAACAATGTTTATGTAACAGATGGCGGTAACAATCGTATACAACAATGGCCTGTTGCTGCAAGTTCCGGAACTACCATTGCAGGTTCATCTATTGGTAACTCAGGCTCCAGCAATATTTTATTAAATGCACCCTTTGGTGTTGCAGTAGATGGCAAAGGAAATTTGTTTGTAGGTGACTTTGCCAACAACCGTATTCAAGAATTTTCTGCAACTATTATTAATACTTTAAACTTTACCTTACCGGGCACCTATACTGCAACTGTTACCACATTTACTTGTGCTACAGGTGTAGGCAGTAATGTAGCAACAACTGCAGAGGTAATAACTACACAGCCTGTTGCACAAGTGGTATGTTCTAACGCAGTAGCTACTTTTAGCGTGGCTGCCACAGGTACAGGATTAACTTACCAATGGTACGAAAACGGAATTTCGTTAGGCACAGGTGGTGGTGCATATAGTGGTACACAAAGCACCACATTAAGTATTACTACTGTACCTGCAATGAATGCAAATACCTATTACTGCCAGGTAATGAGTACTTGTAACCCAAGCGGAACAGCAAGTGCTACAGCATTACTTACAGTAAATAGTTATGCAGCTATTACAAGTAGTCCTGCATCTACTGCCACTATTTGTCAAAACAGCAATACAAATATTTCGGTGTTTGCCACAGGTACAAACCTTACTTACCAATGGCAAGTAAATCCGCCGGTAGCATATAGTAATTTAACCAATACCGGATTTTATAGTGGTACTACTACTAATCAGCTTACCATTACCAATGCACAAACCTCATTAAACGGTAATCAATATCGTGTAATTGTAAATTCTACAGCTTGTCCTACAGCAGTAACCAGTACATCATGCGTGCTTACTGTAAACCCAGTTCCGGTAATTACTGCACAATCAACTAATTTTACAGTGTGTAGTGGTGGTAATGCAACTTATGGCATAACTGCATCGGGTACATCATTATCTTACCAATGGCAATACAGCACAAATGGTGCAGGAGGCCCTTGGACCAACCAACTTAACATTACACCATTTACAGGTGCCAATACCCCAACCTTAAACTTGGTGGGTGTAACTACAGCACTTAATGGTAATTATTATCGTTGTATAGTAACGAGTGGTGCAGGTTGTATTACTGTAACCAATAGTTATTTATTAACAGTAAATCCTATACCATCTATAACAGCGGGAAGTATTCCAAATATATGTGCGGGTGGTACCAGTGCATTATTACCTTATTCAGGAGCATCAGGATCGCCGGTAACTTATACTATTAATTGGGGTGCTACTGCAACAAGTGCAGGTTTCTCTAATGTTAATAATGCTGCATTACCTGCATCGCCTATTACTTTGGTGGTGCCCGGTGCTGCTGCTGCAAATACTTATACCGGTGTATTTTATGTAACCAATGCCGGTGGTTGTAACAGTACCAATTCGGGTATTAGTTTAACTACTACACCATTACCTACCATTACATTGGGAAGCGTAGCTGCAGTTTGTTCAGGAAGCACTGCTGCCAGTTTGCCTTATAGTGCTACAACAGGTAGTCCGGTTAATTATAGTATAGTATGGAGTGCTGCTGCTTTGGCTCAAGGCTTTAGCAATGTTGGTCCGGCTGCACTCAGTGCATCGCCTATAGGTTTAGTAATACCTGCTGCTGCAGTACCTGCCACTTATACAGGTACATTAACCGTTACTGATGCCAACGGCTGTGTGAGTACAAACAATAACTTTAGTGTAACCATTAATGCTAACCCTACTATTACCTTAGGTGCAATACCTGCAGTATGTGCCGGTTCTACAGCTACTACATTAGCTTATACCGCAACTACAGGAACACCAAATTCTTATACCATAACATGGAGTGCTGCTGCCATAACAGCAGGATATGTAAACGTGGGTGCAACTGCATTAGGTGCTTCACCATTACCAATAACTGTTCCCGGCGCTGCTGCTGCCGGTTCTTATAATGGTACCGTAACCGTTACCAATGCATCGGGTTGTACCAGTACAGGTACCTTATTTACATCAGTAATTAATCCTAATCCTACAATTACCTTAGGTGCTAATCCATCTATATGTTTTGATATTACTACAGCAAACTTACCTTATAGCGCTACTACTGCAAGCCCTGTAACCTATAGTATAGCATGGGGTGCTGCAGCAACAACTGCAGGTTTCAATAATGTTACTAACCAAAGTTTACCCGCATCGCCTATAGTACTTGCGGTGCCATTTGGTGCAGCCACAGCCACCTATACCGGTGTACTTACTGTAACCAGTGCTGCAGGTTGTGTTAGTGCCAATAATAATATTAGTGTAGTTATTAATCCGGTACCATCTATTACACCGGGTACTATTAATAGTGTATGTGCGGGTTCATTAAATGCAAGTTTACCGTATTCCAATGCATTTGGCAGTCCTAATACGTATAGTTTAACATGGGATGCCACTGCACAAGGTGTTGGTTTTACCAATTTAAATCCGGGTACATCATTCCCGGCTTCGCCAATTAATCTTACTATACCGGGTGGTGCGCCTGCAAATACTTATACTGCAACAGTTGTAGTGGGTAATGCTGTAGGTTGTTTCAGTACACCATATAATGTTAGTTTAACTATTAATGCCTTACCTACAATTAGTATAGGTACCATAAACAGTATTTGCCGCGGTGTTATTACCGATACTATGCCATATACGGTAACAGTAGGTAGTCCATCTTTTTATGGTATCACTTGGTCTGCTGCTGCACAACTTCAAGGTTTCAGCAATGTGCCTCAAGGAACCGTGTTGCCGGCCAGTCCGTTAACACTAAATGTTCCGGGTGCTGCTTTAAACGGTACTTATAGCGGAACCATAGCTGTAAACGATGGTGTATGTACCAGTGGTAATATACCCTTCTCACTTACTATTAACCCAATACCATCAATTACACCGGGCGTAAACCCAAGTGTATGTTTTGGTGCCACTTCGGTAACCTTACCTTATACAGGTGCAATAGGCGTACCAACAACTTATACCATTAATTGGTCAGGTGGTGCAAGTGCTGCCGGTTTTACCGATACTATTAATGCTACATTATTAGCATCGCCTTTAACCATAACAGTACCTGCAACTGCGCCTATAGGAACATATAATGCCAATCTTTTTGTTACCAGTGCATTTGGTTGCAGTATGACGCCTACACCAATAAGTGTAACTGTATTGCAATTACCTACTGTTACTTTACCGGGTGCACCGGGAGTATGTAGTGGACAAACATCGGTTTGTTTACCTTATAATACACCTATTGCATCGCCTACAAAATATAATATTACGTGGGGTGCTGCTGCCAGCAGTGCAGGGTTTAATCCTGTAGTAAACGGCACATTGTTACCTGCTTGTATCAATATTACTGTACCCGGTGCAGCATCGGCAGCTACTTATAATGGTACACTAACTGTATCTAATATAAATTGTACCAGCAGTGCTATACCTTTCCAAGTAGTGGTAAATCCATTACCTACCATAACACTTACTAGTAATACGCGCGGTGCATGCTTTGGTTCTAACCAAATATGTTATCCATATACCACAACAACCAATTCGCCTACAACCTATAGCGTAGTTTGGAATGCTCCGGCTCCGGCTCAGGGATTTGTAAACCAAACTAATGTGAGCTTAGGTGCGGGCCAAATATGTTTGCCAGTTGCAGTAACAGCTGCTGCAGGCACTTATACAGGTACCTTAACAGTTACCAATGCAAATGGTTGTACTACCAGTCAAACTATTACAGCAATTATAATTGCACCGCCAACCATTACATTGGGTGCCAATCCTAATGTTTGTTCCGGATCAATTAATGCAGGCTTGCCTTATACAGCCATTGGCAACTCCGGTGATAGTCTTACCCTTACTTGGGTAGCTGCACCTCCTTCATTTACCAATGCTACTTATACTGCTATACCGGCATCACCTATACCTATTAGTATACCTGCCAGTGCAGCTGCCAGTACTTATAATGCATTACTTACTATAACTAATAAAGCAAGTACATGTACCAGTAATCCATACAGTATTGCTGTAAACGTATTGCAAACACCACCTGCGCCAACTATTACAGTTACCAGCAATCCGCCAACCAGCTCATTATCCGGCAATGGCCGTGATACGGTTTGTGCTGCAGTGCCATTATATATTACCGCATCAGAGTCTGTATATTCTGCTGTAGATACCTTTATATGGTCGGGTCCAAGTAGTACCTTCTTTGCTACACCGGGTTATCAAAACACCCAAAGGCATATTAGGGCACCGGGTGTTAATGATACCGTAGTATTTGTACCTACACTTGCAGATACTGCAGAAAGAGGTGTGTATCATGTATATGTTACTACCAAATATGGTAATTTGGTTTGTGCCTCTGCTGTTGCAAACGATACTTTGTGGGTAGTAAAAGCTCCCGCTAACCCAACTGTAATTACCAACTCCCCTATTTGTGTTGGCCAAACCTTAAACTTACAAGGAAATTCAACAGTGAGTGGTGTGGTTTATAGTTGGTCATGGAATGGTTGTTTGGGATCTCAAACCGCAAATACACAAAGCATTTCTGTTCCAAACGCAAACGTTTGTGATAGTGGTGATTATACTGTTTATACTACCATTACTCAAGGTACAGTAGCTTGTACCTCGCCAAACGCTGTTACAGCACATACTGTGGTTAAACCTTTACCACCTAACCCAACTACTAATATAGATGCGCAAGCACATAATATTACTGTTTGTCAAGGTACATTATTAAGTGTAATTGGTAATTCCAGCAATCCATGTTGCGGTTTACCTAACTACGAGTGGACAGACTCTGTTGCAGGAAAAGTTAAGTATGCATCTTATAACTGTTTCTTTGGTAATACACCTACTCGTTCGGTGCAAACCATTTCAAATATAAGTGTGCCAAACGTACAGCCATGCGATTCGGGCATGTATATATTGAATACTAAATATCAATATACTGTATATGGTACACCACTTACCTGTTATTCAGCCACGCCTGATACAGTATATGTGCATGTAAACATATTGCCACCTGCACCAACATCGGCTAGCGTAAACAGCCCTGTTTGTTTGGGTGATTCATTGCTATTCCAAGCACAAAATGTTCCATCTATTGTAGGTAGTTATATATGGTCTGATAGTAGCAATACACCTAACGGACCATTTAATGCAGGCTTTGGTGTTGGTGCCAATGTTGTAAAATACAATTCATTAATTACCGACTCGGGTTGGGTATTGGTTCATAGTACTACAACTTTAAATGGTGTTACTTGTCAATCCTTAGGTGATATTGCAAAACACATCACTGTTAAGCCATTACCACCGGCACCAGGTGTGGTGAGTAATTCCCCAATTTGCGTGGGTGACACTTTACAAGTCATTGCAACTTCATCTGTGGGTGGCGTTACTTACCAATGGTTGCCTATAAATCCGGATTCTTCTTGGAAAACCAATAATTATTCCTTGTCATCTTATTGGCCTCCATATACCGCCGGTGTGAACCATTTAGATACCATTACAGGTCATCTTATACAAGTAAATTCGGCACTAGATATTGACTCGGGTACTTATAAAGTATGGACCGTATTAAATGGTTGTCGTTCTGCATTGGCAGCCAGTATTCAGGTATTTGTAAGGCCAAGACCTGCAACACCGGGCGATAGCAGTAATAGTCCTATTTGCCAAAATGGCGTATTACACCTTTCTGCATGGGATACCCTTTCTCATTATCCATTACCGCCAACATTGGCAGGTGGTTTAAACTATACTTGGACAGGTCCTAACGGATTTATATCTAACGTACAGAATCCTAATTTGGCATCAGTACCGTTTACAGGTGCAGGTAACTATTGCGTGAGAGCCTACCTGAATGGTTGTGCTTCGCCGGGAGTAGCATGTACCAATGTGGTAGTTGATTCTGTGCCATCTACACCAATTGTTACCAATAATGCACCCATATGTTCCGGTGCACCAAATGTATTGGTAATTTGCGCTACTACATCAACATCCAATTCCAGCTTTAGTTGGACCAGCAGTGCTGCTGCTTGGCAAAGCACCCAAATGGGTAGTGTATACGATACCAGCCTGGCTTGCTTAAATATTATTGCACCTACAGCAAATATGACAGGTAGCTATGCGGTATTTGCCATTAAAAAGTATCCTTACTTATATTATGGTGTTATGGATACCCTGTATTGCCGTTCTCCTTTCCAAGGTGTAACCAATGTAAGTGTTAACCCTACACCGGCATCGCCAATTTTAAGCAATATTACTTATTGCCAAAACGACCCAACAGTTCCATTAACAGCCATTGGTACTAACATTTTGTGGTATCCTGATACTTTATCATCAACTATTGGTAATACAGTAGCACCAACCCCTTATGATTCATTACCGGGCAATACTATATGGTGGGCCACTCAAACATCTGCTGCCGGTTGTACCAGTCCTAAGGCTGCCATGTCGGTTGATGTGTTGCAAAAATCTATACCACCGTATGTGCCAAATCCTGTAATTACCTATTGCCAGGGCGATGTAGCCTCATTGGTAAATGTAGTAGGTACCAGTCTTAAGTGGTATACAGTTGCTGTAGGCGGTACAGGTACATTTATTACACCTACACCAAATACAGCTGTGGCAGGAACTACCGTATGGTACGTATCGCAAAGCACTAATGGTTGCGAAAGTGACAGGGTGCCTGTAACCGTGGTAGTAAAACAACGTCCTCAAATGCCGGTGGTGCATGATGTGAAATACTGTCAAAACGATATTGCTGTACAGTTAACCGCATTAGGCCAAAGCTTACGTTGGTACACTACCGCCGTGGGTGGTTTGGGTGCAACTACAGGTCCGGTACCATCTACCTTGTTACCTGATACCTTGCATTATTATGTAACTGAAACCGTTAATGGTTGCGAAAGTTATCGTGCACCACAAAACGTTATTGTATTATATACACCAAATGCAGTAATTGTGCCTAGCAAACCTTATGTGTGCGAGGACAGCGATATGAGCTTTACTTATTTTGGCAGTGCCTTACCAAATGCATCTTATGATTGGGGTTTACCTACAAATTCTAAATGGGATAGCGGTCGTGGTGTAGGACCAATATGGGTACATTTCGATTCTCCGGGTCATAAAATAATTACCTTAATTGTTACCAACGAGATATGTAAGAGCCCTACGGCTAAGTATGTTGTGGATGTAAGACCTAAACCGCATCAAACCATTGGTTCGCTGCACGAAATATGTGCATTGCAATCTATGAATATTGCATTGGGCATTGCAACTGCAGGCGTATCCAGTTATACTTGGACCTTTGGTAATAAGGCCCAAAAAGATACCGCTATCATATTAAGCTCTTCCGGTCCGGAGGGTCCGTTTAGATTGCAATGGCCTAATTCGGGTATGCATTATGTTACAGTACAATCTGTATTAAACGGTTGTGCATCTGACGTAACTGTAGATACCATTAACGTACATTCTGTGCCTGATGCACGCATTGATTTTGATACCTCTTACCACCCATGTACAAACGATAGCGTATTATATAAGGCCATGGTTGCAGAAGATCAGAACTTGTACTTATGGACACCTGAGCATGACTTTATATACGGTAACAACACCGCCTACGTAACAGGTAATGTGTATGTAAACAGCTATATTAAACTACAGGTTACTACACCGTTTGGATGTAGCGCTGCCGATAGCTTATGGATTACAACAGATTCTTGCTGCCGTATGAACTTCCCTAATGCGTTTACACCAAATGGTGATGGCTTGAACGATATCTTTAGACCGGATATTTACGAAAAGGGACATCATGTAATTAAGGCATTCCGTATTGCCAACCGTTTTGGTCAAATTGTATTTGAATCGTTGGATGAGCACCATGGTTGGGATGGTAAGTGGAATGGCGTGCCACAGGATATGGACACCTATTATTGGTATGTAGATTATATATGCAGCTACAATAACCAACAGTATCGCGAACGCGGAGAAGTTTACCTGATACGCTAAATACTATAAATAAAAAATACATATTTAAACCCCTTGATTATCAAGGGGTTTTTTTATTTTATGGCTATTACTAGAAGGCAAATCTAAGGTTTCTTAACATTAAATTAATATTGGCGTAACATAGCGGTAATAGGCAAAGCCTTTTTTTGTGCTCAAATAAAAATGATCTCCCGATGAAAAAATTTATTACAAAGATTGCGCTTACAACATTAACAACAACATTAATTGCAAGCGCTACAGTAAACGCACAAAGCAACGCCGATACTACATTTAAACCAGGTGGTAAAGTATGGGGTTATGCATTTGGCGATTACACATTTAAAGCACAATCCGATACTACAGGTATTAAAGCTGTAGGTAAATATCGTGGTGGTTCTAACCAATACACCGGAACATTTGCAAACAACGGACTTAACATGAGTCAGTTCCAGTTTCGTCGTATTTATTTAGGTTATGATTATCAAATAAGCCCTAAATTTTCTGCAGAATTTTTATTAGCTGCTGAAGATGATTTTGCAAATGGCGATTTATTAGGTAATGGTAAATTAGCTCCTTATGTTAAATTGGCTAATATCCGTTGGAAAAGGATTTTCCCGGGTGCTGATTTAGTAGTTGGTCAGGTTTCTACTCCTGCATTCCCAATGACATCAGAGGCTGTATGGTCTTACCGTAGCATTGAAAGAACTATTACGGATATTCGTCGTACACCATCATTTGATATGGGTGTTGCTTTACAAGGTCGTTTCATACCATCTAACGATAACTTTGGTTATAACTTAATGATTGGTAATGGTAATTCTGCAAAGCCTGAAACTGATATGTACAAATCGTTTTACGGTGATGTATATGCTAAATTCTTTGACAAGCATTTAATGATAGATTTGTATCAAGATTATACACGTCTTAACCAAGCTTTAAACTATACTTATAACAGCTTACCAACTTTTGGTATGTGGGAACACGAGCGCAATATGACAAAAGTATTTGTTGCTTGGACTGAACCTAAATTTACTATAGGTGTAGAATATTTCATGAACACTTTATTAGGTGATGATTTTGCTAAATCATTAGATGGTCACTACTATGTGCCATTAACTACTAAAGCTACCGGCTTATCTATATTTGCTCGTGGTAAAGTGTACAAAGATAAATTAAGCGCTTTTGCTCGTGTGGATATGTATGATCCTACAAGCGGTGTTGATCCTACAAAATATCAGTCATTTACAGCTATGACTTCTCAGTACGATCCTAATACAAAAGAAACCTTTGTTACTTTAGGTTTAGATTTCCAACCTATTAAGAATGTACACATCATGCCAAACATTTGGATGAATAAGTATTCTAATGCAGGTTATTCTACAACTGTTGGTCCATTTAAAGGTTATACCTCTATAGCAGATGGTACTGATATGGCTTACCGTTTAACTTTCTATTATATCTACGGTAAATAATTAGTTAAGCATTTAAAAACTAAAACATGAAATCAATTAAAATATTCGCCACCTTAGCCATTGCTGCAACCATGTCATTAGGCATGTACAGTTGCAACAACAGCGCTACAGGCGATAAAAAAACCACCGACAGCACTACATCGGATGATAACACATTGTTGGGTGCAGGTGCAACTTTTCCTTACCCGTTATATTCTAAAATGTTCTCTGAGATCAATAAGATAAACGGTCTTAAGGTAAACTATCAATCAATTGGTTCAGGTGGAGGTATTTTACAGTTAACTAATAAAACTGTTGACTTTGGTGCAAGCGATGCTCCTATGAATGCTAAGCAAGATTCGGGTTTATCGGCTCCGGTAGTACATGTACCTATTACAGCGGGTGCAGTAGTTATCAGCTATAACTTGCCTGATTTAAAGGATACCTTAAAGCTTACACCGGCAATTATTTCCGACATCTTTATGGGTAAAATAAAGAAATGGAATGATGCTAAAATTGTAGCAGCCAATAAGGGTGTTAAATTACCGGCAACCGAAATTGTTGTGGCACACCGCAGCGATGGTAGTGGTACTACAAACATCTTTACTACTTACTTAAGCAAAGTGAGTGCTGAGTGGGAAAAAGAAGTTGGTAAAGGATCATCTGTAAATTGGAAAGCCGGATTGGGCAGTAAAGGTAACGAAGGTGTTTCGGGTTTAATAAAACAAACTCCCGGTGCCATTGGTTATATAGAGCTGGCTTATGCTATTCAAAACAACATGTCTTACGCTAAGGTACAGAACAAAGCAGGTAATTTTATTACACCTAGCATTGCATCTGTAACAGCAGCAGCAAATATTGCAATACCTGCCGATACTAAAGTTTCTTTAACCAATACCGAAGCCGCAGATGGTTATCCTATTTCCGGCCTTACATGGATATTGGTGTATAAAGAGCAGAAGTATAACAATCGCAGTGCCGATAGAGCAACTAAATTATTGAAGATGATTATGTGGATGACACATGAAGGTCAACAATATTGCAGTGGCTTAAATTATGCCCCGCTACCTGCAGCAGCAGTTACTGCCGGTGATGCTAATTTGAAATCGGTTACTTACGATGGCAAACCTATATTGCAATAAACGAGTGCAATAACTTAATACATGAGTAATACTATTTCACCAAACGTAATTACCCGCAGTAATGATTCACTGCGGGTAATTACTTCTTTACAAGTTCCTACCGTGGAAAAGGATAAACTGAGTTACAAACGTTCGCAGCGCCATATACGCACCGAGCGCATGTTTAGGAATACCTTGGTAATTATGGGCATCCTAATGGTACTATTGGTACTAGCCATATTAGTTACCTTATGTGTACAATCTGTACCATCTATTAAATCTTTAGGATTAAGTTATTTATGGGGTCGTACGTGGGATCCTGTTCAAGATATTTACGGAGCCTATCCGTTTTTAATAGGTACACTTATTACCTCTTTTTTGGCGCTAATTATTTCCATACCTTTTTCATTTGCGGTAGCTATATTCTTAGGCGAGTATTATCCTAAGGGTTGGTTTGCCAACTTTATAAAAAATACGGTGGAGTTAATTGCAGCTGTGCCATCTGTTATTTATGGTTTTTGGGGCCTTGCAGTAATGGTTCCTGCAGTGCGCGAAATAGAAATGCAATTGGGTTACCAACCATTAGGTGTGGGTATCTTTTCTGCATCATTAATTTTGTCTATTATGATAATACCTTACGCAGCTTCACTGGGTAGGTCCATGGTACAAATGGTGCCATCAAACCTTAAAGAAGGCGCCTATTCGCTGGGTGCCACTAAGTGGGAAGTGATACGTTCGGTAATATTTCCTTATACTAAATCGGGTCTTTTTGCAGGTATACTATTATCATTAGGTCGTGCACTGGGCGAAACCATGGCAGTAACTATGGTAATAGGTAATACCAGTTTATTGCCTAAAAATATATTTGCACCGGGCAATACCATGGCCAGTGTTATTGCAAACGAGTTTACGGAAGCCGATAAACCCGTGTACCTATCTGCACTTATTGAGCTAGGCCTTGTATTGTTTTTGGTTACCGTTGTAATTAATGTAGTAGGTAAAAAAGTTATCAGCCGTTTTACTAAATAATGTATGAAGACATCAATAAAATTTAGAATTGGTAAAAGTACCGGCTTTAAGATTTTAGTAATAGTATTGGCCTGCAGTTGTGTATTGCCGCTTATGGCTATTTTACTTTTTATTATTAAAGAAGGTATTACAAAAATAAACTGGAATTTTCTTACCAATATACCTAAGCCTGTTGGCGAAATAGGTGGTGGTATTGCGAATGCATTGGTAGGTAGTTTTATAATAGTTGGTTTTGCCACCCTGATAGCTGTACCTATTGGTGTTTTGTGTGGTATTTACCTAAGCGAAAACGCAAAGAGTAAATTGGCATATTGGAGCAGCTTGGCATTAGATATTTTGCAGGGTGTGCCTAGTATTGTAATTGGTATTGTGGCCTATTTTTGGTTGGTAAAACCATTTGGTGGTTTCTCTGCTATATCGGGTAGCATTGCATTAGCCATAATGATGCTGCCTGTAATAGTGCGCAATACAGAGGAAACCCTTAAAATGTTACCCGATACCCTTCGCGAGGCAGCACTTGCTTTAGGTATGCCTTTCCATCGTGTAATACTGAAGGTAATAGTTCCTTGTGGTTTAAGTGGCATTATTAGTGGTGTAATATTGGCTGTTGCCCGCGTGGCCGGCGAAACAGCCCCATTGTTATTTACAGCTTTTGGTAATCCATACCTATCTGTATTACCCGGCAAGCCCATGCAAAGCTTACCGTTGGTTATATTTAATTATGCTACTAGTCCGTATAACGAGTGGCATGATTTAGCTTGGGGGGCATCATTAATATTATTGGCATCCGTTTTATTATTAAATATTATTACAAAGATTAGCACCAGAAAATGGAAAGTACAATTGTAAAGAGCACCAATTTTAATGCATGGTTTGGCACCAACCATGTAGTAAAGGATGTAAATATGGAAATTCCGCGTAATAATGTTATAGCGGTAATGGGCCCATCGGGATGTGGTAAAACAACATTCTTGCGCTGCATTAACCGCATGCACGAGCTTACGCCGGGTGCTACATCAAAAGGGCAACTGAAACTAAATAGCGAGGATATTTATGAAATGCACCCCATTTTTGTAAGAGCAAAAATAGGAATGGTGTTTCAGCGACCTAACCCTTTTCCTAATTTAAGCATTTACGATAATGTTATTGCGGGTTATAAACTAAATGGTATTAAGCTACCACTTGAGGAGCGCAATAGAATTGTGGAGCAGTCTTTAACCAGCGCTGCTTTATGGAATGAGGTTAAGGATAGTTTGCATAAAAAAGGCACCTTCTTATCGGGCGGGCAACAACAGCGCTTATGTATAGCACGCGCTGTGGCTATGGAGCCTGAAGTGTTGTTGTTGGATGAGCCTACTTCGGCACTTGATCCCATATCAACATCGAGCGTAGAGGAGTTGTTACATGAACTTAAAAAGAGTTATACCTTGGTTATTGTTACCCACAATATGCAACAGGCTGCAAGGGTAAGCGATAAAACTGCA
>TBL_comb48_EPIDRAFT_1000937_pt1 | contig 22365 bp, 19 predicted proteins | sample TroBogEpilimnion_37_FD_10681 | JGI IMG/M metagenome (IMG submission 10681) | reverse complement strand
ATTCTGGTTCAATAGATTTATCGTTAGAAGAAACAATGCCAACGGCATTCGCTGAACTTACAAAAATTTACAAAAACTTAGAACAGCATTATCGGGATATGCAAGATATCGAATTTACCATAGAAAATAAAAAGCTCTGGATGTTACAGACAAGATCTGGAAAAAGAACTGCAAAAGCTGCAATTAGAATTTCAGTTGACATGGTCAAAGAAAAATTAATTAACAAAGAAGAGGGATTATTAAGAATTGATCCTAAAATTTTAGATACATTATTACATCCGACATTAGATCCAAAAGCAAAAAAAATAGTGATTGCTAAAGGTTTGCCAGCATCACCAGGTGCCGCAACTGGAAAAGTTGCATTTAGCGCAGATGACGCTCAGGCTTTAAAGGAAAAAAATCAAAACAGTATATTGGTTAGAGTTGAGACATCCCCTGAAGACATTCACGGAATGCACGCTGCTGTTGGAATTTTAACATGCAGAGGTGGAATGACTAGTCATGCCGCAGTCGTAGCAAGAGGAATGGGCAGACCATGCGTTTCAGGAGTTGGAAATATAAAAATAGATTATCAAAATAAAGTTTTTCGCGTTGATAAATATGAAGTTAAAGAAGGAGATACAATAACAATAGATGGTTCAACAGGCGAAGTAATGCTAGGAGAAGTAAAAACTATTAATCCTGAAATTTCAGGAGATTTTTCAGAAATTATGCGTTGGGCAGACGAAGTCAGAACTTTAAAAATTAGAACAAATGCTGAAACGCCTCTTGATTCAAAAACAGCACGTGAATTTGGAGCTGAAGGAATAGGACTTTGCAGAACTGAACATATGTTTTTTGATGATGAACGTATCCTGTATGTAAGACAAATGATTTTAGCAAAATCAAAAGAAGATAGACTAGTTGCTTTAAATAAAATTTTACCTTTTCAAAAAAAAGATTTTATAGATATTTTTTCAATCATGAAAGGATTACCCGTGACGGTTAGATTATTAGATCCTCCATTGCATGAATTTTTACCTCACACTGATAGAGAAATTGAAAACGTTGCTAAATCTTTAAGTATCTCAGTTCAGGAAATGAAAAATAGAATTAATTATTTACATGAAGCGAATCCAATGTTGGGTCATAGAGGATGTAGACTTGCAATTTCATTTCCTGAAATTTATGAAATGCAATGCCGAGCAATTTTTGAAGCCCTTTATGAATTACAGAAAAAAAAAATTGAGGCAGTCATTCCTGAAATTATGATTCCGCTTGTTTCAACTGAAAAAGAAATAGAAATTTTAAGAGAACTTGTCCAAAGAATAGCAACAGAAGTACAAACAAAAAATAAATTTAAAGTGGAGTATTTAGTTGGAACTATGATTGAGCTTCCAAGAGCCGCTCTTAATGCAAAGTTTATTGCTAAACACGCTGATTTTTTTAGTTTTGGTACAAATGATTTAACTCAAACTACATTTGGTTTATCAAGGGATGATGCTGGTAAATTTTTAGATGATTATGTTGATAATAAAATATTTAAAGTTGATCCATTTGTAAGCATTGATCGCGATGGAGTTGGGGAGTTGATAAAAATTGCCTGTGAACGTGGCTTAGAAACGAACAAGAAATTAAAACTTGGAATTTGTGGTGAGCATGGAGGAGATCCAGATTCAATTGATTTCTGTCATAATGCAGGATTAAATTATGTTTCTTGTTCTCCTTATAGAGTTCCAATAGCTAGACTGGCAGCTGCACAAGCCAAAATACGTTCAAAAAATAAGATAAAATAAGCTTTTTCAACTGCATGATAATTATTTACAACTACTAGTATTTTATATAATTTCCGCGACTAATTAAACTTAACTTAAGTAAAACAAATGAAAAAAATACTATCGATAGTTCTTGCAACTATGTTGTTTACATCATTTGCAAACGCTGCACCAACTTGTGCTGATCAGATTGCAAAATTTGATGCTGCTATAAAAACTACAAAAGCTGATAAAGCTGCTGTAGAAAAAGCAAACGCTGCACGTAAAGCTGCTGGCGATGCTTTAGCTGCTAAAAAAGAAGCGGATTGTGTAAAATCAATCAAAGCTGCTAATGCTGCATTAAAACCTGCAAAGATGTAATTATTTTAAAAGTGCCGGTGTAAATCGGCACTTTTAAGTTCCTTCCTTAATAATTTCCAAATATAAAATTTTAAAAACAAAATAATATATTTAAATCTTTATTTTGTGTTTTTGAAAATATAAATAAGATCCTATAAGGCATATCAAAAATACTGAAAACGCTCCTTGATAAGAAGCTACTTCAGAAAATTTCAAAAATTTTAATAAATCAATAATTAAACCAATACCCCATTGAATTGCAAATACTCCTAAGAATACTGTTAAATTAAAAGCGGAAGATGCTTTTCCATAAATAGTATTTGGAAAATGAAGCATAATTCCAATCTGGGCAAATGTTGACACAATGCTAAAAATGCAAAATAGTGTCCAGTGTACCCAACCTGAACTTTGTGCAAAAATAATTGTAATTAACAAAGTAAAAAAGCTTAAAGGCAATCCATAATTAATTAATTTTTCGTCACCAATTCCTTTTTTTGAAATGTAAGGATTAATAAAACTTGTAAGTAAATAAGTTAATAACATCGCAAGATTAAGCCAAAACAATCCTACAGCAGTTTGCATTTCAGTATAACCGCTAACTTTTATTAGCCATGGAGCTGCCCATAACGTTTGTACGGCAAGAAATCCTCCGTAATTAAAAAAACCGATAAGTATTATACTTTTAAAATATGAATCTTTTAAAACTGGTAAATAACTTTCAATAATATTCATTTTCTCATATTTTTCTTCGTGAATATTTTTCCAATTGGGAATGAATACCAAAACGAGTAAAAAAGATAATAAAACTAAAATTGCAATTACGAGAGATACTTTTCTCCATCCAACAATCGTAAGTAACCATTGTACAGGAAGAGTAGAGGCTAAAATTCCAGTTGAACCTGCCATTAACATCAAAGAATAGCATCGCTGAAATTCTTCTTTAGAATACCATTTTCTAAAAGCAGTAAGTGGTGCCATTAGACAAGCGCTGACACCAACACCGATCAATGTTCTTGAAGCCAGTAAATATATAAAATTACTTGAGAATGAAAAAGCTAAACAACCTAGAAAAGCAATAGCCATTAAAACTAAGATTATTTTACGAGGTCCATATTTATCAATCCAATCACCATTAGGTAATTGCATTAGCCCAAAGCCAAAAAAATATCCTCCTGATAGCAATCCAAGATCACGTGCTTGAAGATGAAATTCATTAATAAGCACAGGAGAAAGAGTGCTTGTGACAGCTCTTAAAACTGTTGATAAAAAATAAGCAAAAGCAAAAATAATAAATACAGAAATTGCTTTACGAGTAGTTAAAAGTTCTTGATTAATAAATGCTCCAATCTTGCATAAAACGTCTACGTAAACTTTAACAAAACTATCTTTACACTACAAGCTTTGCAAATTAGTTTACTATTTAACTTTAAAAAATTTATGATTTTTGGAATTCAACTTGAATTTTATTTTTTTGCAATAATACTATTATTAGTTGCTATATTTTCAGATAAAGTTTTAATTAGTTCTACTTTAGGACTTGTTGTTGTTTCTTTATATAAGATCTTTTTTACAGGTTTTCATGAAGGTCAGGGTTTTCTAGGATTTTTACTTCATTGCAAAACTGAATGGGTGAACATTGTTAATTTACTTATGTTGTTAGTAGGTTTTGAATTGCTTTCCGATCATTTCTCTAAAAGTAATATTACAAACAGTGTTGCAAAAATTTTGCCAGAAAGTTGGGTTGGTGGATTTATTCTACTTGTTTTTGTTTTTTTCATTTCGTCATTTCTAGATAATATTGCCGCAGCAATTATTGGAGCTACTATTGCATCAAATCTTTTCAATAAAAAAGTTCATATTGGGTATTTAGCATCAATTGTTGCCGCATCAAATGCTGGAGGATCTGGCAGCGTTGTAGGAGATACTACAACTACAATGATGTGGATTGCAGGTATTTCTCCTGCAGAGATATTTCATGGTTATATAGCAGCGATTGCAGCTTTAATTGTATCAAGTTATTTTGCTTCGCGTCAGCAACACACTTATCAGCCCATAATTATAAATAATAAAAAGTCTAATAGATTAGACTGGTCTAGAATTTTTATAGTTTTTTTTATTTTAGTTGCTGCAATTTGGATTAATCTTATAATTAATTTAAAATATAGTGATATTTCAAATTCCTTACCATTTATCGGACTGTCTATATGGGCAGTTTTAATTTTAACTATTCCTCTTAGAAAACCAAAGTGGTCCTTAATTCCAGGAGCATTTAAAGGTAGTTTATTTTTATTAGCTTTAATTTTTACAACTTCACTGATGCCAGTTGAAAACTTACCCAAAGCATCATCTATTTCAACTTTTGGTGTTGGATTTTTGTCTGCATTTGTAAACAATATTCCACTTACTTCGCTTGCAATCAAACAAGGAAATTATGATTGGGGAATGCTGGCATATTGTATTGGCTATGGCGGTTCAATGATTTGGTTTGGTTCTTCAGCTGGAGTTGCGGTAGTTAATTTATTTCCAAAGGCAAAATCAACAAAGCTGTGGCTAAAAGATGGATGGCATGTAACATTTGCTTATATTGTAGGGTATATTGCAATTATGTTAATATGGGGCTGGCATCCAACAACTATTACAAAATAATTTTTAATTATTTTTTTTCAATCCAGGATAAAAAAGCAAAAAATATTATTGTTGCTGCAATTCCAACAACAAATAATATTAAACCAATTGTTAAGCTCATATTAAATTATCAAATATTAAGCATGTTAAGTATTCTTTGTACGCAATAATCTATATATTCTTTAGCAAGATCTAAAATATCATAATAACTATTAAAATTTTGGCTAAAGTTTAAAATTTGTTTTCGAAAAATATCACTTATTACAATAAGACAAAGAACAGCTACTAAGATCAAAGAAAAAACTATGTCAAAAGTAGTTTGTTTTTCATTGTACTTAACAGGCACATTCTTTGGACTTAATTTTTTATTGTTATCTTGTTTAACTATTTGCTTTTGAATTTCATTTGATGTTTTAATTTGTTCATTAGTTGCGGCTTCCTGAAACCATTGTTTGCTACACATTCCACATTGCACTAATCTTCCAGTTGGGCCAATATCTTCAGCATTAACTAAATACTTATATTTTTTACATTCACAAGTTATAATCATTATTCTTTAATTCTTATTCAATTTTTAAAATTAAACCAATCTATTAAGTATCAATACGTCCTTATCACTTAAAATATTATTTAAAATCAAAGGTTTTATATTTGAATTGTTAATTATATTTGTAACTTTTAAGGGACTAGTTTTTATATTATTAAATGTTCCAATTTTAGAAAATTTTAATGAATCAATGTTTTGAGTTTGGCTATTTATTCGAATATCTATTTTGTTAAGCTGTTTTGTTGCTTCTAAAATTTCTTTAATACTATAATTTTTATTCATAAATATTTTGAATTTCTATAGATTATCATAAAATTAGGCTTATTTTTAGCAAGAATATTCGATAAAGAACTAATAACTATCAATACCCTCGTTTACTGATAAACCTTCGCTCAATTATTAAATAATAAGTAAATTTTATGTCAGGTTTTCAAAATTTAGGTCTTTCTGAGAGTTTAAAAAGTTCATTAGCAAAAATGAATTTTATAACACCAACACCCATACAGGAAAAATCTATTCCTTTAGCGCTAGAAGGCAAAGATATTTTAGGCTCTGCTCAAACCGGAACAGGAAAAACAGCAGCTTATAGTATTCCGATGATTGAAAAATTGTCACATTCTAAACAGCATACCGCATTAATACTTACTCCAACGCGAGAACTTGCAAAGCAAGTGTTAGCTGTTATCACATTATTACTTGGAAAAAATAATTCTATAAAAGCAGCTTGCTTAATAGGAGGCGAGTCTATGTATAAACAGTTAGGACAGCTAAAGATGCGTCCAAGAATAATTGTTGGAACTCCAGGAAGAATTAATGATCATTTAGATAGAAAATCTTTAAGATTAAGTGAGACAAATTTTTTAGTTTTAGACGAGACAGACAGAATGCTTGATATGGGGTTTGGTATTCAAATTGATAGAATCTTAAAACATTTACCAGTGCATAAGCAAACTTTAATGTTTTCAGCAACTCTACCAGAGAGCATTATAAAAATGTCAGCAAAATATTTAAGAAATCCAGAAAGAGTTTCTATAGGCGCAACAAATGTTTTGTCTGCAAATATTAAACAAGAAATAATTCGAATTAACCAAGAGCAAAAATATTCAGAACTTATCAAGCAGTTACAAGCAAGAAAAGGATCAGTACTAATATTTGTTAAAACAAAACATAATTCAAAAAATCTTGCACAAAAACTTTGTAAAGAAAATTTTAAAGCAGATGCGCTTCATGGAAATTTAAGACAAAGTAAAAGAAATACAGTCATGCAGGCTTATAGAAATAAAAAATTTACAATTCTTGTTGCAACTGACATTGCTGCACGTGGTTTAGACGTTCCTCACATTGAGCATGTTATTAATTATGATCTGCCACAAGTTGCAGAAGATTATATCCATAGAATGGGAAGAACTGCCAGAGCTGGAGCTGAAGGTTCAACTTTAAGTTTTATAACTAATAGCGATCGAGAAAAATGGCATGCAATTGAAACTCTATTAGATCCAACAAAGAAAAGAGATAACTCAAGACATCATAATCAAGGAAGAAGTAATTTTAATAAAGGCAATTCGAGAAAAGAACCAAGCAGAAGAAGACTGGGAAGAAGCTTTGATCATAAAAAAAGAACTCACAGTCGCAATTTTGGAGAGAGACGTTTTGAACCACGAAAAGAAGATAGAGATAATAAGAATTTTAGACGTAAAGAGGGAGCAGAAGTGGTAAAAAATTATAAAAAAGAAGGACAAAAAGACTACAGAAGAAAAGAATCTCAGGGACAATATCAAAAAGATTATCGAAGAAAAGAATTTCAAAGCCAAGGTCAGAAAGATTATAGAAGAAAACCGACATATAATTAATCAAATCTGATATTCATTATAAAATAATGAATAATATAATTAACTATGTTGGAATATTTTCAGGAGTGTGCACAACTATTTCTTTTATTCCTCAAGTTATTAAAACTTGGAAATCAAAAAGTACTAAAGATATTTCTTTTTTAATGTTTACACTTTTTACTATTGGAGTTGCGGGATGGTTGATTTTTGGAATTCTGCTTAAAAATTTCCCTATTATTATCGCAAATTTTGTAACGCTTATTTTAGCTTCTCTTATATTAATTGCTAAAATTAAATTTGGTTAAAAATCCAAAGAGATATCCAAGTTTTTTGGACTATGTGTAATTTTGCCAATTGATATTCTGTCTACCCCTGTTTTTGCATAATCAATAATATTTTTTTCAGTGATGTTTCCAGATGCTTCAGTTTCAAATTTATTACCAACTAACACTAGCGCTTTTTTAATTTCATCTGGCTTCATATTATCAAATAATAATCTATTAAAACTTAAATCTTTAATAATTTCTAGTTGACTAATTTTGTCAACTTCAACTGTAATAATTTTTCCACTTTTATTTAGTTTTAACGAATTTTGAACAAGATCAAAAATATTTTGAGATGCTGAGATATGATTATCTTTAATAAATATTTCATCAAATAAATTATATCTATTATTAATTCCACCACCTAATGTTACAGCATATTTTTGTATTACTCTTAGTGTTGGAATTGTTTTACGAGTACAACAAATTTTAGTTTTATATTCTTTAACCATATTTACAAAATGGTTAGTTGTAGTTGCGATTCCAGAAATAAACCCTAAAAAATTAATTGCAGTTCTTTCAGATTTCAGAATTGAACCAGTTAATCCTTTTATTTCAGCGATTACAGCATTTTTTTTAATTATTGAACCTTCTTGAAACTTTCTTTTAAATTTAGTTTTTTTATCTATCTGTTTAAATGCCTCTTCAGTAAAATCTAATCCGCCTATAATACCATCTTCTTTTGCAATTAATTTAGCAGAAGTAATTGAACTTTTATTAACTAATAACTCTGTTGTAATATCTTTTGATGCCAAATCTTCAAATAGTGCAACACTAACAGAATTTTTGATGTAGCTACTATTGATAAGTTTTGATTTTATCATTGAATTATGCGACTTTTTCTAAGTATTCTTTAGACGACAAAAAATCGTTTAATTCTTTTAAAGTAGTCTTCCGTCTATTTAAATAGTTATTATTTGAATTTGGATAGTCACTTCTAAAATGCGCTCCTCTGCTTTCCTTCCTAAGTAAAGCAGCATAAGTAACAAAACGTGCAACTAAAATCATATCTTTAAGTTTAGCAGATAAGTGTTTTGCTTCTCTTTCAATTCTGTCTATTTCGACAAAAGCTTTTTTTAATTTTTGTTCATTTCTGTAAACACCAACTAAATCATTCATTATACTTCTAAGTTGCCAAATATATTTTTTAGCTCGAACACGTGATGCTGTTTTTTCTTTTGGTAAATATTTTTGAACATTTATCCATGGTAAATCTTTGACTTTTATTATTTTAGAATTTATTGATTTAGCAATTATTTTTCCAAAAACAAAAGCTTCGAGTAATGAATTTGAAGCAAGTCTATTTGCGCCATGCGCACCAGTCGAGGATACCTCGCCACATGCCCAGAGACCTTCAATTGAAGTTTTACCTTCGCTATCTACTAGTATTCCACCCATGTGATAATGTGCAGCAGGTGTTACTGGAATCTTTTCTTTTGTAAAATCTATATTAGCTTTTTTTAAAAAAGAATAAGCACTTGGAAATGAATTCATCATTTGTTCATTAGTAAAATATCTGCAGTCTAAAAAAGTAGAATGTCCTAAATCTTTAAGTCTTTGCAGTTCTCTCGAAACAATATCACGTGGTGCCAGATCACCATTTGGATGAACTTTTTTCATAAATTCAAAGTCATTTTCATCAACTAATTTTGCACCATCTCCTCTTAACGCTTCTGTGAGTAGTGGCGTTGGATCTAAACCTACATCCATGCCTGTTGGATGAAATTGTACAAATTCCATATCACATAATATAGCACCTGCTCTTGCGGCCATTGCAATTCCTTCACCATAAATATCTCTAGGATTTGTAGTGTGTTCATACATGCTGCCCAGACCTCCTGTTGCAATTACGATGTTAGGTGCTTTAAAGAATGTAACGTTGTCAGCAACATTTTGACCTAAATGACGACCAATAACTCCAAGAACTTTATTATCTTCAGTAATAATTTCATCAACAGTAATATTTTCAAGTACTGTTACATTTTCTAATTTTGAAATATTTTCAATTAAGCTTTTGATAATTTCTCTGCCTGAGCTATCTCCATTTACTTTAAGTACTCGACGCCTTGTATGAGCAGCTTCTTGAGACGCTAAAAAATTATTAGTGTAATCTTTGTCAAAATTAACGCCTTTTTCCTCAAGAAATTTAATGATTTTAGCTGCTTCTTCTGTAATTATTTTTACAATTTTTTCATCACTTAAACCAGCGCTTGCTCTTATGGTATCTTCAAAATGAATAGTAGCGTTATCATCTTTTCCAACCGCGGCAGCAATTCCACCCTGAGCCCACGCACTAGATGATGCCTCACCTAATTTTTTTTTTGAAATAAGTGTTACTTTTCTGGGATGCAAACATATAGCAGTCATTAGTCCAGAAATTCCTGATCCAATAACAATAACATCAGTTGAATGCAGACTATCCATTAAGAAAGATTTGATTCCCGACCAACTCTAATCATTTTCTCGACTGCAAGTTTCGCTTTATCAATGATAGATTTGTTGACTAACACTTCATTAGTTTCGTTCATTAAACAATCATAAATTTTTGGAAGTTGAATTTTTTTCATATGCGGACACAAATTACATGGTCTTACAAAATTAGTATCTGGATTATCAACTTGCACGTTATCACTCATAGAACATTCTGTAACTAAGAATACATTTTTAGGTTTTTTATCTTGAACATATTTAATCATGCCAGAAGTTGATCCTGTAAAATCTGATGCCTTTATAACTTCAGGTGGACACTCTGGATGAGATACAATTACTAAATCAGGATAATTTTTTCTAAGGTCATTTAACTCTTTGGAAGTAAATTGTTCGTGAACCATACATGTTCCATGCCATGAAATAATTTTAACTTTTGTTTTTGATGCAACGTATTTTGCAAGATAAGCGTCAGGTAAAAAAATAACTTCATTTACTCCAAGCGATTCAACAACTTTTACTGCATTTGCTGAGGTGCAACATATATCTGTTTCAGCTTTTACTTCAGCAGAAGTATTAACGTAAGTTACAACTGGCACGCCTGGGTACTGTTTTTTTAATTTTTTAATATCTTCAGCAGTTATAGATTCTGCAAGAGAACAGCCAGCTCCAAGATCTGGAATTAAAACTTTTTTGTTAGGGTTCATAATTTTTGCAGTTTCAGCCATAAAATGAACTCCAGCCATGATAATAATATCTGCTTTTGTTTTACTCGCTTCAATAGCAAGAGATAAAGAGTCGCCAACAATATCAGCTACCCCATGATATATTTCTGGTGTTTGATAGTTATGAGCTAGGATAACTGCGTTCTTAATTTTTTTTAAATGATTAATTTTGTCAATAAAAGGAGCGTATAAGGGCCACTCAATTTTAGGAATCACATCTTTAATTTTATCGTAAATAGATGAAGTATTTTTTTCAATTTCTTTAGTAAATTCTAATATGGAAGACATATTTTTTATTCTAAATAAATAATTAATTATAGTACATGTAATATTTACTTTAAATATAGGGCAAATCTGGGGCTATGTTGGAATTGGTAAACAAGCTTGGTTGAGGGCCAAGTGGAGTAATCCATTGAGAGTTCAAGTCTCTCTAGCCCCACCATAAGAATAGTAGTAAAAAGTGAATTTATAATAGCAATATTTATTTGGCATTTATGTTCAAATCTTTAGATCGTTTTAAAAATTCAACTTTTATTTTGTTTGCCGGGTGTGGCTTATTGCTACTAGGTTTTGGCATTAGGCACTCGTTTGGAATTTTTTTACTCCCTATTAGCAAATCGAATGGTTGGGGTAGAGAAGTTTTCGCAGGAGCAATAGCATCTCAGAATTTATTATGGGGTATAATGCAACCTTTTGCAGGTAGAATTTCAGATAGAATTGGATCTGGATTTATCGTTCTAGTTGGAGCAATACTTTATTCTCTTGGACTATTTTTAATGGCTTCACTTTCAACAAAATTAGGATTTTTTATTGCGGCGAGTATCGTTGGAATTGGAATGGCTGGAGTTACATTTCCAGTATTCGGAACAATTAGCAGATCGGTTGCAGCTGAAAAAAGAAGTTTAGCAATTGGAATTGCAATGTCATTTGCATCAATTGGTCAATTTGTAATGTTACCGATATCTCTAGTTCTTATTCAAAAGTTTGGAGCAATCTTAGCTTTTACTATTTTATCTGCTCTATCTTTGTTGATGCTTATATTTTCATTTCCTCTATTTGAAAAAAAAATTACTAAAGATAATTCTCCAGATTTAAGTCTAAAGAAAATTTTAGTTCAAGCAATACAAAACAAAGGATATTGGTTGTTGTGCCTAGGTTTTTTTATTTGCGGATTTCATATTTTGTTTATTATGACGCACGTACCGGCTTTTTTAATTGATAAAGGATTGTCCGCAAGTAGCGGAACAGTATTTTTATCGTTAATTGGTTTATTTAATATTTTTGGAACTTATTTTACCGGTTTTTTTGGGTCAAGAATTCGAAAGCCTTTAATTTTAAGTTATATTTACGGAATAAGAGCGCTAGTTATTTTAATTTTTTTATTATTTCCGGTGACTAATATTTCTGCTTACGTTTTTGCAGCCATCTTGGGAGTTATCTGGTTGTCTACAATTCCTCCAACTCAAGGAACAATTATTACAGTTTTTGGAGTAAAAAATATGAGCATGCTCTATGGAATTGCTTTTTTATTTCATCAAATAGGAGCTTTTGTTGGCGGTTGGCTAGGCGGAAGAGTTTATGATTTAACAGGCTCTTACAATATAGTTTGGTATATTTCTATTACTCTTGGAGTGATTGGTGCAATTATTAATTACCCAATTGAAGAGAAAGCAATTAACGTTAATACAAAATAACAAATAGCATGAGTAAAACCAAAATCTTTTTGTGGATAGTTCTTATTCTTATATTAATTTCCATTGCTTTTTTTTACCAAAACGTAGGAATGGAGCTTTATTTTTTAATCGTTAAGCTTTGCCAATAAATTAAATTATTAAAATCTATATTATTTTTAAATTACTAGCCAATTAGGAATTTCTACTTTAAAAGTTGCTGTATCAGTTTTTAGATCTTTATTCTTAATATTGTTTTTATTTTCATTATTTATTTTAATCAGAGCAAAAGGATATTTGTTATCAATTAAAATTTTTCCAATATCTTCATTATTTAAAGTAATTTTTTGATTTTCGAAAATTTTTCCATTTAAAATATTTATTGGAAGTAATCGTTTATTAATTTTATTCTTTAAACTCATTCTTGCTGTATTTTCCTGTCCTACATAACAACCTTTTTTATAATCTATACCATTTAGCTCGTACAAATTAGCTTCTAATGCAAATATTTGCCCTTGTAGTTTTTTTATATCTTTTGACGGAATTCCAAGATCAAATATCCTTTTATTAAATGAACTATCATCATCAATTAAAAATATTTTAAATTCATTAAGTAAATCTTTTATTTTCTCTTTTTCGCAGACTAATCTAGAAAATGAATTTTTGATTCTAGGCTCATCAAAAATAATATTACCCTTATAATTTATTAAATTATGTTTATTAACGTTAAGGTTCTTAAAAATTATATAAGGAAAATCTAAACTTTTTAAATTGAAATTAATTTCAATGTTAATTTTCGACCTTAATTTGTATGAATTTAATTTATTAAATAATTCATTTGTATCTTCATTATTGCACTCTAAAAAATAACATTGTTTTCTTTTTAGTATTATAAATTCGAATAGCAATTTGCCTTGAGGTGTTAATAAAGCTGAATAAATAGAGTTATTATCATTCACTTTTTTGATGTCGTTACTGATAATATTTTGTAAAAAATCTAAGGTATCTTCGCCACTTATTGTTATAAAATTTTTTTTTAATAAGTAGGCTTTATTAGTTTCCATCATTGTACGTTTAATACGTTTGGTGTATTAAATTTTAGATGTCTATTATATATGATTTAATTATAAAAAACGGGAATTGTTTTACCGGCAAAGGATTTGAAGAATTAGATATTGGTATTAGAAATAATAAAATTTTAAAAGTTGGTATAATTCCAAAAGAAAATGGCGATAATGTAGTCAATGCAAAAGGTTTGCATGTTATACCTGGTGCAATTGATACTCAGGTACATTTTAGAGAGCCAGGCAATCCTGACAAAGAAGATTTAGAAAGCGGTAGCAAAGCTGCAGTTCTAGGAGGTATTACCGCAATTTTTGAAATGCCAAATACTAATCCAACAACAGATAATTTTGAGCGGTTTAATGATAAACTTAAAAGAGCAAAAGGTAGAATGTATTGTAACTATGCTTTTTATTTTGGTGCTACTGAAAATAATTTAGATCTTATTAAACGTGTAGAAACTTTAGAAGGCTGTTGCGGTGTCAAAATGTTTGTTGGTTCGTCGACCGGAACCTTATTAGTAAAAAAAAATGAAGCAATTGAAGCAATTATAAAAACAAGTCCAAAAGTTGTGGCTATCCACTCAGAGGATGATGATTTGTTGCAGATTAAAAAAAAGTTAATCAAAGAAGGGGATGTTAGAACTCATTCTATCTGGAGAGATGTTGAAGTTGCAATTACCTCGACTAAAAAAGTAGTAAAGTTTGCAAATAAACACCATAAAAAAATTCATATTCTTCATGTTTCATCAAATGATGAAATGGTTTTTTTAAAAGATAATAAAAAATATGTAACCGTTGAAACTACTCCTCAATTTTTAACTTTGTTTGCTCCAGATTGTTACGAACAACTTGGGACTTTAGCTCAAATGAATCCACCTATTCGTTCAAAAGAACACCATGATGCTTTGTGGGTAGGATTGTTAAATGGAACAGTTGACGTTTTAGGATCTGATCATGCGCCGCATACTTTAACCGAAAAGAAAAAAAAATATCCGGAAAGTCCATCTGGTTTAACGGGAGTTCAAACTATGCTTCCGTTAATGTTAGACCATGTAAATAATAGGCGGTTATCTTTAGAAAAATTAGTTGAATTAATAAGCATTAATCCGTGCAGAATTTTTGGAATTAAAAATAGAGGTCAAATCAAAGAAAATTTTATTGCAGATTTAACTTTGATTGACATGAATTTAAATTTTGAGATTACCAATAAGTGGATCGCAAGTCGTTGTGGATGGACTGCATTTGATGGTAAAAAAATTAAAGGTATGCCAGTTGCAACAATTATAAATGGAAATGTTGCAAGTTTAGACATGCAAATTATTGATAAAAAGTTTGGAGATAAATTAATTTTTTAGTCTTTGTCTATTGTCTAAATTTTAATTTAATTTAATTTTTTTAAAAAAATTTAGTACTTCTGGATTTGCTATTGCTTCTTGATTGTTGATCTCTTCACCGTTAATTAGTTTTCTAACAGCAATTTCAACAATTTTTCCACTCTTTGTTTTTGGTATGTCAGGTGATGCAATAATATGTTTAGGAACATGTCTTGGACTACAATTAATTTTTATTTTATCTTTGATTTTTTTAATTAAATTTTCTGTTAATTCTGCATTATTTCGCATTTTAACAAAAAGAACTATTTCAATGTCATTATTAATATTTTTTCCAACGACAATTGCTTCTTGAATTTCATCGAATGCTTCAACTTGTCGATAAATTTCTGCTGTTCCAATTCTAACACCGCCTGGTTTTAATGTAGCATCTGATCGTCCATAAATAATGTAACCATTATTTCTTGTTTTTGAGATGTAATCTCCATGACTCCAGATATTATTAAATTTGTCAAAATATGCCTTAGTAATTTTACTATAATCATCATCATCCCAAAATTTTATAGGCATAGAAGGAAAAGGCGCTTTAATAACAAGCTCTCCTTTTTCATCAGTCTTTGAACTCGAGCCGTCTTCATTAAAGATATCAACTTCAATCCCAAGGCTTGGACATTGAATTTCTCCAGCATAAACAGGGGAAAACATGTTGCATATGTTAATTACGCCAACAACATCTGTTCCGCCGCTAAATGATCCAAGCAGTACATCTTTTTTTATATTTTCATAAACGTATTCAAAACTCTCCTTAACTAGTGGAGATCCAGTGGAGTTAATTACTCTAAGATTATCTAAATTATAATTTATTGCAGAAAATTTCTCTTTTTTTAAATAATCAATATATTTTGCAGACACTCCAAAGAGAGTAAACTTATGTTCAGAGCAATATTTTATTAAGCTATCAATGTTTTTATAAAAAGGAGAACCGTCATAAAGATAAATTGTTGCTCCACAACTTAGTCCTGCAATCAACCAATTCCACATCATCCATCCAGTTGTTGTGAAATAAAATATACGATCGTTTTCTTTTACATCACAGTGAAGAATGAGCTCTTTTTTTTGCTCAATTAAAGCATTCCCAGCGCCGTGAACAATGCATTTCGGAAGGCCAGTTGTTCCGCTTGAATAAAGAATATAAACGGGATGACCAAATTCAAATCTTTCAAAAGTTTCATCAGTTTTCTTTTCCTCTAAAATTTTTTCATAAGAATGATAATTTTTATAATCTTTTCTCTGATCGTAATTAAAAATTATTACATTTTTTATCGAAGGTATTTTTTTTAAAATTTCTGGAATTCTTTCGACTAAATTTATTTTTTTTCCATTATAAAAATAATAATCAGATATTATTAATAGTTTAGGTTCAATTTGCAAAAAACGATCAATAACTCCTTGAATTCCAAAGTCAGGTGAACATGAAGACCAAATAGAACCATTTTTTGAACAGGCGAGAAAACTTATAATAGTTTCTATATTATTTGGTGTGTATGCTGCAATACGATCTGATTTTTTAATTCCAATTTTCTTGTAGTAGGCAGATAATTTACAGGTATTTATATAAAGGTCTTGCCAGTTTATTTTTTTTTCAAGCCCCGATTCTGATCTGAAAAATATTGCTGTATTCCCATCTTTTTTGAAAAGAAGATTTTCTGCAAAGTTTAATTTTGAGTCAGGAAAAAATTTATTTTTATAAAATATGTTGTTTTTGTTTATAATTTCTGTGCCTTTATCGCCTATAATTTTAGTAAAATCCCAACATAATGACCAAAATTTCTCTGAATTTTTAACACTCCATTCCCACAGATCTTGATAATTTTCGTTAAATTTTTGAATGTTATGACTTTCTAAGAAAGAACAAAATTCACTTAATTTAGATTTTTTGATTTTTTCTTTATTAGCAGCCCATAGAAAATCACTCATATCTTAACATTAAAAATAATTTTAATTATTTTTGTTTTTTTATTTCTTGGATTTCTTTTTTAAGAATATCAATCTGAGATACTAAATCGTCAATATTTTTACTTTCATTAGATTGAGTTGATTTTTGTTCGGTTTTTTGCCCAAAATTAAAAAAATTAAAATCAGTAAAATTTGGAAATGTTTTAGTAAAAAAATTATTTGTATTTGCCACATTCGTGATATTAGTTAGATAATCAAACATCATGTTTCCTTTTTTATTTTCATTAAATAAAATAATTTGTTTTAGAATATGAACTGGAATAAGATTAACACCAGCACTTTCTTTCTCTAAAATAATTTGAGTTAAAATAGTAGAAGTGATGTCAGCTTGAGTATCTACATCTGTAACTTTAAAATCTAACTCTTTTTTTATTAATATTACAATGTCATCAAGAGTGATGTAAGCACTAGTTTCGGTATTATATAATCTTCTGTTTGAATATTTTTTAATTTCTATCATTTATTCTCTAACATATTTTCCTGGAGCTTCATATAATGTCTCGTAAACTTTTCTATTTAGCTCAGATGGTTTTTTTAGTTCACCTGAGTATATAGCAAGCCAACTAGACCAAGTTTGCCACCAAGAACCATCAAATTTTTTAGCAACAGTATACCACTCATCTGGATTTTTATTTTTTTCAAATTTTGCAGAATAATAATAAAGCTTACCAGGTTTATTTTCTACTCCTTGAATAATGCCTGCAATATGACCTGAATTAGAAAGTACAAAATTAATATGTGAATTATAATAGCCTAATCCTTGATACACTGATCTCCAAGGGGCTATATGATCTTCGGTTGTTGCTACTGAAAACATTGGGGTGTCAATTTTTGAAAGATCTATTTCTACATCACCAATTTTGTACATATTTTTAACAACTAAATTATTTAAATACATGCAGCGTAAGTATTCAGAATGCATTTTTTCTGGAAGTCTTGTTGAATCTGAATTCCAGTGAAGCATATCAAATGCTGTGGGTTCGTTACCTAATAAGTAGTTATTTACAACGTAATTCCAATACAAATCCCCAGGTCTTAAAAAGTTAAAAGCTGCTGCCATATCTTTTCCATCAAAGTAGCCAGTTTTTTTCATTTGCTCTTCAATACTTTTTATTTGTTCTTCTGTAATAAATACCCCAATTTCACCTGGATCTTCAAAGTCAATTAAACTTGCAAAATAAGTTGCGCTAGTGATTTTATATTTGCTAGGAATATTTTTAATATAAGCTAGGGTAAGCGAAGCTAGTGTTCCACCAACACAATAAGAAGCAATATTAATGCTTAAAGATCCTGTTTGTTCGCAAGTCACTTTTATAGCCTCTAATATTCCTGATTCAATGTACTCTTTAAAAGATAGATTTCTGGAATTGCTATCAGGATTTTTCCAAGAAATTAAGAAAGTATTAAATTTATTATCAACTAAAAATTTCATCATAGATTTTTTTTCATTTAAATCCATAATGTAATATTTATTTATAAAAGGCGGTATAACGAGCATCGGTTTAGAATATTGCTTGTCTGTTGCACAATCATATTGAATTAATTCAAATAAATTATTTTTAAAAATTACTTTACCTTTTGTTGTCGCTAAATTTTTTCCAACTTCAAATCCACCATCTTTAGACTGTTGTATAAATAGTTTATTGGGATGTTTTTCAAAATCTTTTCTATAATTTTCATAACCCTTATTTAAATTATTTCCTTTTTCTTCAATTGTTCTTTTTAAAACCTCTGGATTAGTAAATACAAAATTTGAAGGAGATAATGCACTATTTAATTGCTTTAAATAAAATTGCATTAAGCGTTTATCTTTAGGATTTTTAAATTCTACATTCTCAATTAGATTACTTAAAAAATTTGTACTTATTAAATAAAATTGTTTTATGAAATCAAAAAATAAATTGCTTTTCCATTCTTCATTAGAAAATCTCTTATCAGTTTTTTCTTCTAAAATAACCGGGTTGGCTATTCCTCCTGATGCCCGTGTTATAAAATAAAAGTTTAAATTTGCAATTTGAGAAATCCATCGATTCAAATGATCAAAATAAATATTAGGATTTTGCTGAATTTCAGTTGAAAAGCTTTTAAAAGATTCCATCATTTTAGTAATTGTTGGCGCTATTAAGTTTGAAAGATCGTTTATTGTAAAATTTTTACTACCTTGATTATTGAAATTAAAAGAAGAAATGTTGCTTTGGTTTACGCCTAAATTTTTGAAAGATTCTAAATATTGGTTATAAATTTTAAGATTACTTTCGAAAATAGTGCTTAAATCTTCAAAATTAATTTTAGCTGAATCGTTATTTTTTTCTTTTTCTGACATTTTAAAAATTTAATAATAGCTTATATTTAGTCATAGGGTAATAATGAGTATATGCTTTTGCAACATTAAAATATTGCAAATGCAAAATTAAAAATGCATATAAAACAACAGTTTATATAAATATTGATATTTACTACTTGTATTATATTGCAGCGCAACATATATAGGTACCATAAATAATAAACAAGGAGTAAACAATGATGGCTAACTACAATAACCCTTTTGAAATCTTTGATTTTCAAAAGATTTTATCAGCTTTAAAAGCTCCAACTTTTAATGCTAACTCTGAAGGTTTAATTAACTCTCAGAAAAAAACGTTAGAAACTTTAGCTAATGCTTCTAAAGTATTGTTTGAAGGCTACAATTTATTAGCAAAAAAACAAATCGAAGTACTAAATAAAGCAATCTCTAACGCAAAAGATGCTACATCTGAAATAGCTAAGGGAAATCCTCAGCAATCAGTTGCTAAATCTATCGAATTGACACAAACAGCAATCGTAGAAGCTCAAAATATTGCATCTGAATTTTCTAAAATTGCAGAAAAAACTGCTAAAGAATCTTTTGAGATTTTAAACAAAAGACTTTTAGAAGGTTTAACTGAAATTAAGAAATCAGTAGAAGAAAATTCTGCAAATTCAAAAAATTAATTTGAATTTTATTAAACTAGAGAATATTTAGCTAATTCCCCTTTAATTTTAGCTAAATTTCTCTAGTTTTTCATTTATATCTAGTATATTTTTAAGAAAAAAAAATAGTTTCTAATAATGTCTAAAGTTGCTTTAATTACTGGAGGAACCCGAGGAATTGGCGCTGCAATTGCAGCAAAACTTAAGCAAGACGGAATGACAGCTGTATCAACGTATGTGGGTCGTGATGATCCTGCCCAAGAGTTCTCAAAAAAAACTGGAATTGAAGTTTTAAAATTTGATGTAGGATACTTTGAAAGTTGCAAAACTGGAATTTTAGAAGTTGAAAAAAAATATGGCGATATTCAAGTTGTTGTTAACAATGCTGGTATTACCAAAGATAGATTTTTGCACAAAATGAACTCAGAAGAATGGGAAGCGGTCATAAACACTAATCTAAACTCATTATTTAATATTTGTAGAAATGTTATTGAAAAAATGAGAGCGAAAAACTATGGAAGAATTATTTCAATTAGCTCTATTAATGGACTTAAAGGTCAAGTTGGACAAACAAATTACTCAGCTGCGAAAGCTGGAATTATAGGATTTTCAAAAGCTCTTGCGTTAGAAAATGCAAACAAAGGAATCACAGTAAATGTCATTGCTCCTGGATATGTAGGTACAGACATGGTAAAAAAAATTGACCCTACCATTTTAAAAGGTATTGTGGCACAAATTCCAGTTGGAAGATTAGCTGAGCCAAGCGAGATTGCAAATCTTGCTAGCTATTTAGCTAGTGACGCAGCTGGATTTATTACGGGCGCTACCTTTTCAATAAACGGCGGCCAATACATGCAATAGTTTTTATAAACACGAAAGGAAATAAATAGTAATGAACGATAACGATATAGTAATAACGAGCGCATTTAGAACTGCAGTTGGATCTTTCGGAGGATCTTTATCTGGACTTACGGCTCCACAACTTGGATCTGCAGTTATAAAAAAATGTATTGAGCATTCTGAGATTAAATCACAAGAAGTTGATATGACTTATATGGGCCAAGTATTAACTACTGGTGTTGGACAAAATCCTGCACGTCAGGCAGCAATCGGTGCTGGCATCTCTTACGAAAAAACAGCAACAACTATAAATCAAGTTTGCGGATCTGGTCTTTCATCAGTTGCTTTAGCTTATAATTCAATTAAGTGTGGAGATGGAAATATTATTATCGCTGGTGGACAAGAAAGCATGAGCAATTCACCTCATTTTATTAATATTCGAAATGGAGTAAAAATGGGTGACGGTAAATTGCAAGATAGCATGATCGTAGATGGTCTTTGGGATTCTTACAATCAATATCATATGGGAATTACAGCAGAAAATGTTGCTGAGAAATTTCAAATTACTAGAAAAGATCAGGATAGCTTTGCATCTCATTCTCAAAGAAAAGCAATTGATGCAATAAAAGCTAAGAAATTCAAAGACGAAATTGTGCCAGTCACTATAAAAGTTAAAAAAGAAGATGTAATTTTTGATCGTGACGAATATCCTAAAGATGGAACTACAATTGAAAAATTAGCTCTTTTAAAACCAGCTTTCAAAAAAGACGGTACAGTTACGGCAGGTAATGCCTCTGGATTAAATGATGGTGCGGCTGCATTGTTGTTAATGTCAGGCAAAACTGCAAAAGAAAAAGGTTTAGAGCCTTTAGTTAAAATTGTGTCTTGGGCACAGTGTGGAGTAGATCCTTCTATTATGGGAACAGGACCAATTCCTGCGTCCCGCTTAGCTCTTAAAAAAGCAGGCTGGGGTGAAGATGAATTAGATTTAATAGAAGCAAACGAAGCTTTTGCTGCGCAAGCAATTGCCGTGAATAAAGAAATGGGATGGACAGTTGATAAAGTAAATGTAAACGGTGGAGCTATTGCTTTAGGTCATCCAATAGGTGCATCAGGTGCAAGAATTTTGGTAACACTTATTCATGAAATGTTAAAGTTGCATGTTAAAAGAGGTTTAGCCACTCTTTGTATTGGTGGTGGCATGGGTATAGCAATGTGCGTAGAACGTAACTTTGCTGATCATAAATAATTTATAAATAAAAAATATAAATTTAATGGCAACTAAGACACCGAGCGATTTTTTACAAGCTAGTGATATTACAGGAATAACCTTTTGGCTTATATCGATGGCTGTTTTAGGGATGGCAGTTTTTTTATTTTTAGAAAGAAAAGCTACTAAAAATTTTTGGAGAAAACCAATCACTTTATTATTTGTTGTAAGCTGTATAAGTTTTGCTCATTACTTATATTTAAGACAATCATGGGTTTCAACAGGATCTGCACCTGTGTTATTTCGATATATAGATTGGTTTTTGACAGCTCCTATATTAATAGCTCAATTTTATTTTATTTTATCTTCAACAAAAAGAACTTCAGCAGCAATTCTTTGGAGATTAGTTGGCGGAACATTTGTAATGTTTTTTGGACAGTTTTTAGGAGAAAGTGGTTATATAAATATTAACCCTGCATTTATTATTGGAATGTCAGGTTGGATATTTGTTCTTTATGAAATTTTTGCAGGCGAAGCTGGAAAAGAGGCGTCTCGGTTATCTGGAGATTCTGCTACTTGTTACATGCTTTGTAAATGGATTGTGACTGTCGGCTGGGCTGTTTATCCATTAGGCTATTTATTAGCAAACATGGCGGGTTCAACAGCGGAGGATTCAATAAATATAATTTATAATCTATCTGATTTTGTAAATAAAA
>TBL_comb48_EPIDRAFT_1000935_pt1 | contig 22389 bp, 13 predicted proteins | sample TroBogEpilimnion_37_FD_10681 | JGI IMG/M metagenome (IMG submission 10681) | reverse complement strand
TATATATGCCATTGCTATGGCCTTGCTGACGGTTGAGACTTCATTCCAAGCACCCCAGGTAGTGCTATACATATTTCTAAACGCTAGTCTATTGGTATAATTTGTCATACCAATAACAATCTGTGAACCATAGGCCGTACCATCACTTGCTCCACCCCGGTGACGCGCATTATAATAAGTGTACCAAGCGCTACCAAAAGGAGTATTTGCATTAGCGCTAATAGAACCTAAAGCACTTCTTTGACTGAATGCGCTTTGATTAAAGTCTCCAGAATCAGATGTAATTTGCCCATGCGTATAGTTATAATCACTTACATACTGATCGTAAGCTCCTGATGTAAGTACTGCATTTCCACCTACATTTAATGCGTTAAGATTGCTAGTTCCACTTGGAATTACATAGTATCCAGTATTTGAAGAAGAATAGAATGTCGGAGCTCTAAAATCATTACTTGCGTATCCTGTTCCGCCGACAGTCAAAGCATAAGATGAAGATAATGAATCACTGCTTGTTGCAACATTTAGATTTCCGCCTGAGTTGATCGTAAGTACTCCGCTATCAGAGCTATTTCTAAAAATAAAACTTGCTCCAGTACTAATGTATGTATTTCCTGAACTTGAAAAATACAAACGGTTCTGGCTATCGGAACTCGATTGATTCCAAGTATTATTTGGAAATTTCATTGTGGCACTGAAATTGTTGGTTCCAGTCCATGTATTTGCTGAACCAAGTATCGAAGCGCCAGATGTACCTTGAGTACCAGCTCCAGTTGTTCCCTGTGGTCCTGTATATCCTTGACTACCTTGAGCTCCTTGACTACCATTCGAACCGACGAAACCTGCAGTTCCTTGAATNCCGGTNANNNCCTTGAATNCCNTGGATACCTTGAGTGCCTTGAATGCTTGTACCTTGGATACCTTGAATACCTTGTGTACCATTGTTTCCTTGAATACCCTGTATTCCTTGAGCACCGGTGATTCCTTGAGTTCCTTGCGTACCTTGGATACCCTGAATACCTTGCACACCGTTTGTGCCAGAGATACCCTGAATTCCTTGAATACCCTGAACGCTTGCGCCTTGAATACCTTGTATGCCCTGAGCTCCAGTGATACCCTGTGTACCAGTGATGCCTTGAATACCCTGAGCGCCAGTGATTCCTTGAATGCCCTGAGCTCCAGTGATGCCTTGATTTCCTTGAATACCCTGTGTACCCTGAGGTCCTACCTGTGTGTATGTGACCTGTGTTGCAGTTAAGATAACACCTGGACTGACTGGATAAACTGGATTTGTTCCTGCTGCAAGAGTCTGAATCGTGACAGACGTGCTATCAACTCTCCACATGAGCTGGAGATAATCGCCTGCATTGAGAGCAAGCACTAAATTGTAAGAAGCCAGCATCAATCCATTCGTACTACCATGCTTTGACGGGATTGCAATTTCACCTGCGCTCGCTGGGATATCGGTTCCATTCTTTCTGAACCAAACTTCTGAATTACCAACTGCGCTGTCTGTATTTGCGAACTGAATCGAGAACTGAATATTGTATGTTCCACCATGGACAAAGTATACCTGATTTCCGTTATTGATCTGAACACCATTGCTGTTTGGATCATAGCTTCCAATATTGACTGGATATGCAGTTGTGGTATTCGCTGCGGTTTGATTCGTGGTATCGTAGAATGAACCCCAGTAAGCGATCGTACCACCAGCACCTTGAGCTCCTTGAATACCCTGTGTACCCTGAAGACCCTGAACGCCCTGAGTACCCTGTGTTCCAGTGTTACTCTGCCAAGAGTTCTGAGTACTGCTCCAGGACCAGATACGACCTCCGGATGTAAATGTTTGACCATTGGTCGGGGAATTTGGAAAATCGAGTGCCATATAAAGGTGTTTACCTATTTATATAAATGGATATAGCATAGAAAAATTCAATAATATGAAACTTGATAATACCTCTCATTTCGTGATTGCTGGTGGTGGAGCTGCTGGATGGATAACTGCTCTCTATTTAAAGCAGTATTTCCCAGACACCAATATAACTCTAATTCAAAGTAAAGAAATAGGCATTTTAGGCGCCGGGGAAGGTACGACGCCTCATTTTATTCGAGTTCTAGATGAATTAAAGATCCCAGTGGATCATTTAGTCCAGAATACTCAATGTACCATTAAAAGTGGCATTAAATTCACGAATTGGAACGGCGATGGAGAACACTATTACCATGGATTTGACAACTCAAATTATGTCGAAAGTAGGGCGGTATCAGGTGTTCATTGCGCAACCCCTTTAAGTGTTCTAGAACAGATCTCTCAAGGTCAATCCATAGATCCAATAAACTATACTGCGCTGATTAGCGAGAAAAACAAAGTTAAGTTTACTTTGAATCAAAACGCCAAAAGCGCACTAGATCCCAAATTCCTTGGATTAGGTAACTATGCCATTCATTTTGATGCAATCTCTTTAGCCAATTATCTTGAAAAGATTGGAACTCAGAGAGGCATAAAGGTGATCGAGGGTGTCATTTCAAACATTGTCACTGATCAAAATGACTATATTACTGGAGTTCAATTAGCCGATAATCAGACGATTGATTTAGATTTCATCTTTGATTGTACTGGGTTTGCTCGATTGCTCATAGGGAAACACTATAAACAAAAGTGGATATCTTATTCCTCGATACTTCCAGTAAAAAGAGCGATCGCTTTTACTCGAGAGATTGATCCAAAGAATATCCCGCCTTATACTGAATCCATTGCAATGAAGTATGGCTGGATGTGGAATATCCCTTTACAACACAGATGTGGTTGTGGATACGTGTTTGATAGTAATTTAATCAATGATGATCAAGCTCTTGAGGAACTCAAGGATTATTATAAGACTGATATACAAGTTCTAAGAAGGTTCTCGTTTGAACCTGGCGTATACGAAAAAACTTGGGTCAATAATTGTATTGCGATTGGCCTATCGACTGGATTCATTGAGCCTCTTGAGGCGACATCCATCATGGCAAGTGTGAGTGCCCTCAAAGTATTTCTATTCTTCATCAAAGGTGTAACTGAGAGAGATCAGAGATTGATTGAGATGTATAATGATTTGCATTATAAAACTGCAAATGATATACTTACTTTCATATATTTCCACTATATCACTCTCAGACAAGATACACCTTTCTGGAAAGATTTTCTTAAAACCAATAGATGCCCAGAATTCATTCAGAACATCTTTGAGAATAATCGAGACATAACGATCGTCTCTGAAATTCTAAACCGAGATGCCTATAGCACTTTTCCAGCTACTAGTTGGGAACAAGTTGGAGCTGGACTTAAATTCTTTAATGCAGAAGAAGCAAAGAAATCTTTTGACTCTTATTGTGTAGGACCTAGAAAGCAGCAATACGAGACACATAAGCAGCAGTTCAATAAAAATATTGTCACTGCGTGCAATATATCAGTGGATCACTCTACGTTCTTGGCTTCTTTTACAAAGAAGAACAGTACTAGTACTTAATCGATCCAGAGCTATAGAAGATATAGACGGTATTACCACCTACGGTTGTAACTGTAGGTGATCCCGTCGTTGCGAATGCAGCTCTACTTGCTGAGATGACGCAGATACCGGATCCACCATTTCCTGCTACGTCAGAAACGTATTCAGGGGATCCACCTCCACCTCCACCTGTATTTGAAGTTCCGTTCGTACCATTGTAGTTTTGGTTACCACCACCTTGGCCACCTCCGCCATTTCCACCAGCACCACCTGGGTGTTGAGGATATGATTGATAGTATCCAGTCGCACCACCTCCGCCACCGCCATAGTAAACTGTACTTCCGGTGATGCTACTCTGAACGCCAACGCCTCCATCACCACCTTGGCTACCCCAAGATGATCCACCTGCACCAACAGCATTTCCACCATTTGCTCCGGCACCGCCACCACCACCGCCACCACCGTTCCAGGCTCCAACACCACCTTGGTGACCATAATACGTGAGTGAACCAGAACCACCACCATTGGAAGGACCTACAGCTTGGCTATTACCAAATGCAGTTCCACCACCGCCTGAACCGCCGCCAGTTGTAGTATCGGTTCCACCGCCACCGCCTGAAGCAGTTTCAGTCATTGAACCATTTGAAATTGTTGAGTCTGTTCCTCTGTTACCAGAATTTGAACCAGAAGAAGGAGATGCACCGCCTCCACCAATTGTGACAGTGTAAGTGCTTCCTGGAGTAAGATTTAAAGTACCAATACCAACACCACCAGCACCACCTCCACCCCAACCTTCTGCGTTTGTTGCATTACTACCATTTCCACCTGAACCACCGCCTGCAACAAGAAGAACAGAAGCACTTACGATGTTCGTGAAATAAGGTAAGAAGCTGATTGAACCAGAACCTGTAAATTTGTAAACGTAGTTTCCATTCACTGTCGTAACAGTTGGAGAACCACTTGTAGAAACTGCCGCAACTGGAGAAGAAAGTATAACTACGCCAGAACCACCATTTTGTCCATTTCCATTATTTCCGTAGTTATATCCGCCTCCGCCACCGCCACCGCCTGTTCCAGAAGATCCAGCAGAACTATTGTTACCTCCGTTATTACCACCATTACCGCCGCCGCCATTACCGCCTGCAGCTTGGCCAGTTCCATTGTATTCAAATGCGCCACCGCCACCACCGCAATAATAAACTGAGGAACCAGTAATTGAAGAAGGAAGACCATCTCCACCTTTGCCGGGATTACTTCCATCACTTGGATAAGCACCACCAAAACTTCCATTTCCGCAAGCATCAGAATAACCATTATTACCAACTGCTCCGGCACCACCTCCACCACCTGCTGAACAGCAACCGCAACCGCCTGAGTTACCACCATTATTTCCTTGGCCAGATGTTCCAGAACCAGGTGAAGAACTTCCTGCATCTCTTCCGGCACCACCACCAGATCCACCAGATCCTGCACCACCAGTTGCACAGTTTCCACCATTATCATAACCATATCTTCCACCACCGCCACCGCCATAAGAAGTCAGTGTCGTGAATCCGCTTCCTGATATTGAGGAATCGCTTCCATTATTACCTTGGACATTTGTTCCAGCTCCACCTCCACCAACAGTGATTGTATAAGTCACCTCACCTTTAATTGAGGTTGAACCTGCTAAGAATCCACCTGCACCTCCACCACCACCTGCCGAATACGAATACGTATTACCAGATCCGCCAGCACCACCTCCACCTACGCACAAGTATGATACAATAAAGCTATTTGCTTTACCATATCCATCTGAGAATGATATTGCTCCAGAAGCCTTTGCGAATAAAGATCTCAGTGCAGCATCATTCATTGAGATCTGCGCAGTGGAACTGAAATTCATTTCAGTATCCATCTGGCTCATGGAGATAGCGCCTGATGAAGGGAGTGACATGATTACTTGTTAGAAGAACTGTTCTCGAGTTGCTCTACTCTTGCAGTGAGTTCCTTGATCGCTTCGATTAAGAGAGGAACAAGACGACCGTAGTCAAGAGTCTTGTACTCTGGTATATTCGTATCTACAGCTTCGTCCTCATTTGGAGAAGATTTCTTTTGAGAGATCGGAGCGATCTCGATCAATTCAGGAAGTATCTTTTCGACTTCCTGTGCAGAAACACCCAGCTCACGTTTCTTCTTATAACCAAGTGCAACTGCTGTATCGTTTGCAGTGTAGTAGAAACCATTCAGAGATCTTACTTTATCAAGTGCATTTGGAATATTACCCTCGATGTCTTTTAATCTTTCATCAGAGTAATAAGCAGTGATGTTACCTGTTGCTCTAATGTCTCCACTAACAGTCACGAAAGAACCGCCACTACCAAAAATATAACCTGTGCCATCATAATAGAGATAATTACTACCATTACTTGCAAAGTAATATACTCCACTAGTACCGTTGCTTCTTCTTGAATTGATATCACCATTGGTTGCAATGGTACTTCCACCTGGGAAACTAATTGCACCAGCAAAGTTTGCTGCGTTTAGAGAAGAGGTACCACCGGGCTGAAGATAATAACTATTATTCTGATCATAATAATTTACTGCATAAAAACTATAACAACCAAGACCGACGCCTGAAACTGCTTGATAAGGATTATTGAACGCAGTTGACGATACTGCCGCTGTACCTACACCACTCTGAGCAGTGTAGGTAGTCGAGTGAGGAATTGGTATCGCCAATCCGGTATTATTGTATAATCCTGACACTGAGAAGTAATATTGCCCACCGCCTCGAAGCCAAACGACTTCTTCACTTGAAGTTCCTAGTTGGCTAATACCTCCGCATATTGTCGAATTAGTCCATGCTTCTACATACGAATGAATTCTTCTCAAAACCGGTGAAGTTCCCCAACCATATCCATTGACTTCCCAATCTAGAATAAGAGTAAATCCACTTGGGTGTGCTGACCAACTAGGAACATTTGAACTTAACGCATTCTCAATTCTTATTCTTGTAGTATATGCTGGATCTAGTTGAATTGTGACTGGATAGAAATTACTTGTACTATACGTACTCGTATTGCTCATGTCAATCGTAGTGGTTTGTCTCACAATACGATTCCCAACACGTAAGGTTAATAAATTCGAGAATGAGCTAGGTTGTACATAATAAGCTGTATTGGCATTATCATAAATGATACCATTTGTACCAATATTACCAGGAACGTATAAATTATATCCAGCATCTCCTGCACTATTATAGCCAATTGTCGTATTTCCAGTATCGCCTCTTACGACAAATCTATATTTGCCAGCGCCTCTATCATATAGAATAAACGAAGGATCATTTGTAGCTTGAAACTCCCAATTATGTGCGCTAGAAGGATTGAACTCAAGACCAGCAGATGATCCAGATGAAGAGAGTCTAGCCTGAGTGTAGGTACTATTTGTGATTTGTAGTCCTGTTCCTCCAGAAGCTAATGATGGATTATTTGTACCAAGACCTAAATTTCCACCACTCGTCAAACGCATTTGCTCTACCCAGCTTCCACTTGGATAACCTGTAAAAACTAAAGCACTTTGTGGAGTAGTGATACCTGCCGGTGCCAATCCTATAGATGCTGCATAAGATGGAGTCGAATCTTTCCAAAATTCAACACTATTATTTGTAGAAATAGAATTGATTTTTAATCGAGTCGTGCTATTCAGATCTATTAATGCAGTACCATTGTTGATCTGTGCGCTACCTGCGATAATAGTATTATTGAACGTATTTGAAGCTCCAGTCCAAGTATTCGTCGTGCCTAATATGGAAGCACCTGAGGTACCCTGAGCACCTGATGAACCGCCATTACCTTGAATACCTTGAATACCTTGGATACCCTGAGAGCCTTGTGCTCCAGTTGTGCCTTGAATTGCTTGGCCTTGTATACCCTGAATACCTTGTGAACCGTTTGAACCAGTTGTTCCTTGGATACCTTGAATACCTTGTGAACCGTTTGAACCAGTTGTTCCTTGGATACCTTGAATACCCTGAGAACCGGTGATGCCTTGAATTCCTTGTGTTCCCTGTGAGCCAGTTGTTCCTTGAATACCTTGTACGCCTTGATATCCAATAGGTCCAGTCAAACCAGTAGTTCCTTGGATTGCTTGGCCTTGAATACCCTGAATACCTTGAGTGCCTTGAATACCTTGGATACCTTGATTACCAACTGCACCGGCAGAACCTTGAATACCTTGAGAACCTGTAATACCTTGTATTCCTTGGATTGCTTGGCCTTGAATACCCTGAACACCTTGAGCGCCAGTGATACCCTGAGTTCCTGTTGAACCTTGAATACCTTGATTACCTACATTTGAGATGATCAGAATAATCTGATCTTCACTTCCAAAAGAAGTGCTACCTTCACCACCAGAAGAAATGAGAGTGACAGGAACTTGAATGTATGTTGAGTACTTTGTAGGTGTTCCATTCACTTTCCAAGTTTGATAACTTGGAGAATTATCTGAGTCTTGGATCGTGAGTCGATCTTGATCCTTGAGTAAACCTAAGAAAACAGTTATATCAACGCTTGTACTTGTTAAGAAGCTGATATCAAGTGCAGTCGCAGAAGCGTGAACCGCATTGTTCCAGAGTATGTGACCAGAACCGGGATCTCCACTTGTGGATCCAGTGTAAGTCAAATAGTTGTAATAACTTGAGGATTGTCCTGCTGCACCAGTAATACCTTGGTAACCTTGAATACCCTGTGTACCCTGACTACCATTTGATCCAACAAAGCCTGCTGTACCCTGAGAACCAGTCGTACCTTGTATTCCTTGAATACCTTGCGAACCATTCGATCCAACGAAGCCAGCAGTTCCCTGAACTCCCGTGATACCTTGGATACCTTGAATACCCTGAGGTCCAGACGCCGCAGTGACAGTGTTTGTTAAAACGCCTGAATAATAAGATAGACCAGTTCCAACCGTGACATTTGAAAATCCACCTACACCATCACCTGCAAGAATTGTTGTGGCGTATGTCGCTGGTGCATAATCAGTCTTTGCGACTGCAGCGGAAACGTGTCCAGATCCATTTGCTTTGAGTAAACCATTCGTGTAACCTGCACCACCTAGAGAAGCCGAGAGAACACCAGAAACAATATTGCTTGCATTTGTTGTGTCATGAAACGCCGAGTTATAACCGCGCCAGACAGTTCCATCCCATTGCCAGCTATAGCCATTAATGGAGTAAACATCATTTACTTGAGGAGAAGGAGGGAAGTTGATTGCCGACATTTGATTGATTGAAAGATTTTTTGTTTGTAAAGTTATTATTACTAGTACCAGATGATTACGACTCCTGATCCACCAGGACCACCGTAATTAGAGTAACCGCCACCACCACCTCCGCCGCCACCAGTATTTGCTGAACCAGATCCTGCGGGTTCATTCTGTCCAAGTTCGATACCCCAACGTGCGGTTCCATTACCACCACCGCCATATCCACCGGCAGCATATGTGTAAGAGTTATTATCTGGAGTACAACCACCGCCGCCACCACCAACTGCAAAAGTTTGAATCGTGGTCGTTACGTTACCGCCGGCGCCACCGCCACCAGAAACACCATTGCTTGCAGGATTACCTGGACATTCTTGCCAACCACCGCCACCTTCACCACCACCGTAGTCGTGATTACCGTCGTTACCTTGGCCAGATATACCAGTACCATATCCATATGAACCACCGCCACCGCCACCACCGCCGGATCCACCATTACCGCCGCTCGTATAAGCAGCACCATAACCACCACCTGTCGCAGTGATTGATCCAAATGAGGAATTACTTCCACCATTTCCAGGTCCGCTTGAGGTATAAACTGATCCACCGCCACCAACTGTGATCGTATAGCTTCCGGAACTTACGCTTGTGGATCCTGTGAGAACACCACCCGCACCAGCACCAGATCCGTTATTACTACCACCAGCGCCACCTCCTGCGACAACTGCATAATACACTGTTCCAGATCCTGAAACAGAGAGTGTTCCAGATGAAGTAAAGACACATTGCTTATGGCTACCACTGGTACTTACAGTGCCACCGGAGATTGAAAAAGCACCAGCCGCTGATTTACCATAACCGTTGCTCATGTAGATCACGCCAGTAATTCCAACACCAAAAAGGCTTCGAACGGCGGATTCGTTCATATTTACGGACGCAGTGGAGGACCGTCCTAATTCGACGTCCACTTGGCTAAGAGTAATTGTACCTGATGAAGGAAGACTCATGTATTATTATAATAGACCGTAATGTTCTATTTATAATATATGAATCAGAAGCTGACTACAAAACCACCCTCCATACCATGAGCATGTTGCTGAGCACCAAACTTTGTCGTATAACGGACTCCTAATTCAACGTTTTTTACGATTTCATAGGCAAATCCTATCTTACCGGTATTGGACTCAAAGTAATACTTTGTCTGGATATTATCAAAGGCATTCCTATATCGATAGTTTGAGGTCAGAGTCAATGACTTATTGACTTTATAGTCCTCCTCAAGAGTGAACTGATAGTGTGAGTAGTCACCTCCGACTTGATTTATGATCCTTCCAAGACCTACCTGAAGGCTGGTCGTGAATTGGCCAATCGTGAATAGATCGTGACTGATCTGAGCCTCGAGCATACTCTGTAAGGGTGAACCCTTGGTCGTGTCTCGATTAATCTCGTAGTCCAGTCCAAACTGAAAGTCATGGAAGGTCGTCGAGGGAGTGATGGCAAAGTGCTCGTTCACTGCGCTTGGTCCCTTGATTGAAGGAGCCTGAGTATACCTCTCGGCACCGTACTCAAACTCGAGACTTGACTCAGCGAGTGCTGGAGTAATAAGGAATAGGAATAAGATCAATTTTTTCATTTCACAAGAAAGGTAAAGATTCCAGCGGTTGCGAGTATCAGGAACGCCCATGTCCCAAGAGCCTTATAGTATGTGGATAATGGAGTTCCAAAGTATCGTTTACCGATCATGACACACTCGTGCATTGGAGTTAAGAGGTATCCGCAGTAGTCAAGAGCAAAGAACCAGAGTAGGTATTCTTTTCCAAAGACTGTGGTGGCTAGAACAGTTAATGCCGCAAACTTACCATCGCTTCCCATACTAAAGCTCGCTGAGAAGAGAAGGATACTAATGACTAGCATTCCTCGAAAGGTGTGAGGATCCATGTTCCAAGTTTTCACTGCGTGCTCGATCCATTCCTTATGATCCTGCATGTAGTTTGAGGTAAAGAATATCACGCCCACGATTGCCATGGTCGTCCAGTTAACGTAGCCGGAGATCTTTCTCCAATCAAACGTCTTTGTTAAGAAGAGGTAATACGCAAGCAAGCAACCAAAGATTGGAAACACGAGTTCTGATCCCTCTCCGCCCAGCGCCATATAGGTCAAAACTGCTCCAAGGAATGGTACGACGTTCTTGATGAAATTAAAAGCACCTAGGTTCTTCTGAGGAGCAATATCGACCTCTTTCTCCTTGATGACGAAGAAGAGATAATAGAAGATAAAGATCGAGCTGACTGCGATGAGTGGCCAGATGACACCGATCCATGCCGAGTAACCTAGACCAAATGCAGCCATTGGAAGTAACACTGGTTTCTCGATCGGAGACCACATGTAGTAGTGATGAGTCGTGAGAAAATCGATAGGACCTAACTTCTCTCTTGCACTTCGATTCTTCTCGTTTGAGGCAGTCGCTGTATCAAGTATGCCTGCACTGATGGTACTTCTTCCCTCGAGAGGAAGAACGCCGCTCACGAGACTCACGATGGCAATCACTAATCGATTGCTATCAAGTTTGGATTTAAGCCATCCATAGGTGTTACCAAAAAGGTTGTGTTCTTTTGCAAGACCAGCAACGACCATGATCGTAAAGAGAACGAAGAGATAGATCTCATCGCTCAGATAATATTTTTCCAAGAACTCATTCATGTTTTTTATTACTTATGATAGCAATATAAAAGCCATTCCACCACATGGTCTCGCTCTCAATCTCATTCAGAACGATCTTGTCATAGATGATCTCGAGACCAGCTGCTGCGATACCTTCCTTTGCTCCATCGACGACTCCGTCCCAATTTGCATCATCGAATATGAGTACTGCCTCGTCTTTGAGTTTATCTGCAAAATACTTGATCGCTTCTCGATTCATCTCTCTCGAGTGATCTGCATCATAGAAGAAAAAGTCGATTGGATCGATCTCGGTCTTCTCAACCTGTAAGAAGTGACAATCAAAGACTCGAATGGAGTTCTCTCCCTTGAACTTCTTTGCGTTCTCGACGAACTTCTCCTTTGAGGAATCGATATCGATCTTTCCATCTGCTGACTTCGTCTTCTCCTGCCAATGATCCACTGCATAAGCCTTGAGTTTATTTCCCTGAATCGTTGAGCAGAAAGTGCCACCATTTAGGACTCCAACCTCAAGATAGCTCGACGAGATCTTACCAATTCCATTCAGGAGTTGTCTCATCTTATCCGAGGTGATACCCTCGACCTTATCTTTCAAGGGTTGATTCACGGTGTCGATCAAGAGCTGAGCGACCTGCTCAACCTTCTTATTGTTCTTATTACCTTTTGCTTTCCAGACCTTATCGCAGTAGTTACAGTCCCAGCAATTAAATTTACAGGTCTTGATCTTCTGTCTCCAGTAATTGATTGGCTTCTCGATCAGATTCGTTTCCTCGATATAGGAATTGAATCCATCAAAAAGGATCTCTTCCTTTCGAGAGAACCTTGCGATGATATCCATTGTCTCCGAAAGACGGTTACTGTTCTCACGACCATGCATCTTGATCGTATCGATCCCTAGATCCAAGAACTCAACCCAGTCTTCTCTCCAAGGTGGAAAGTTTGCGTTCTTCAATTGAATCGCTGAGTCCTGAGTGTGCCACTTTGGGCAACTGACACGAGAGATCGGATCAGTGAAGTACTGAGGTCCAATGGTTCTTGTGTTATTAAAGTGATAGTGCTCGTCCATCGCAGGGCAACCGCCAACACAGCCCTCGTTCGCAAGCAAGGATAACTTGATTCCATATTTGTCCTTGACTCGCTTGATCTCTCTGAGTCGATCATGATCTCTCATGAGTACTCGATCTAGATTCACGTAGTCAAATCCAGCCTGAGCGAGTTGCGCCACTTCCCTTGGTTCTTTGACAGCACGTAGGATCGTGTTCTTTACGAATAGGTTAGGGAAGTTACTCTTCACCTGACCAGTCAGCATCCAGTGAGTGTGAGGAAGAGTGCAGGATCTCACACCTGCCTCATAGAGTGGACGAAAGTTCTTGATCCAAGTCTCCAGATTCTTTTGATCTGGACGAATCATCGTGTTATTAAACGTGGCAGAGACCGGAATCCCTGTCTCATTCTGAACGAACAAAGCTACATCGATGGCGAATCCAGCGTCTTCTTTCTGAAAAAATACATCACCCATCGCATCCTGAACGAATGGATCTATGCGACAGGTGAAATAGATGTCGTAGATGTAATCCTTGTACTGCTTACAGAAATTAAGAAACGTATTAAACTGAGGCTCTGTAAGTTTCGGATTGAGAGGTATACTAAAGATTTTCACTCTTGGTCTTTGTTTCAAGTTTCAATTGCTCATTAGCGAAGCTGTCGATATAATTTATACCATTCGTCGCCATGCTGATTTGAGCCATTGCTGCTTGACCGATCGCATCGATACTCTTACCCAGAGCACCATTGTATTTGATCGCTAGACTAAGTGTTTCCCTGACATCATCAAGAGGCATCATGAGGATTGAATCCATGTTACCTTGACTGATACGGCCAATGGTATTGAGATCCATCGCTGCTTGTTTCGCCATTCTCGTGATCCAATAATTCTTTTCCTCGAGTTCGTTATGGTTTCTATACTTTTCAAGGTTCTCCATGCTACCAACGGAGTCTTTGATCATCTGCATGAAGTTGTTCAACTCGTTCTGGCACATGCGTTCTTTCTTATCGTACATGTGAATATCCCAGTCGGCTTGCTGGAGATCGACTTGAAGAAGCTGCTTCTTGAGGTCATCTGTCTCATTCTCGATATCTCTTAGAATGATTTGCCTCTCGATGATTCGCTTCTGGCGATTTCGCTCGATCTGCTTCTTCATACCAATACGAGTATCAATCTCAATCAGAGCTTGACGTACACGACGGTACTCAGTAACTTGAGAATTGACTACGAAGTGACGAGACTGGAAGTCCGACATACCCAGTGAATTCTCACTCTCATCAACAAATTTTAAGATATCATTATCATTCATAGAGAAACATTATAACGTAATTTATCAGAATTGTACACCAAATTTTACTTTACCTGCACGATATCCATTACTATCGCATAAGCCTAGTCTATTCGCAAGATCTCGAGACATTTCAATTCCTAGAACTTCCTCACGAGCCTTACAGATATCATCGATCGTATTCAGAGAATCGGCTTGAGCATTTAATTGATCGTGCTTTGTCTTATCGTAATGCGGTCTCGTGCTTCCATCGAGGTTTGGAGTCTTATTTCTACGATCCTTCATCTCTTCCTCGATGTGTAGATGAAAAGCTTTCTTCATCAAGGAGATAGAGGCAGCCTGAGTGTCTGGAGTATGATAGACCTTAGTCTTTCTGCTTCCTTTTGCTAATTCATCAGCATCTGGAGTTAATCCCTCGACGTCTGAATAAGCTTTACGATATCCACGAGTCTCTCCATAGAATTTCCAAGCGATCGTAGCTTCGGTCTCTGTTAATTCCACGAGAGGGATATTATCAGGATGAGCTTTCAGGGCAGCCAGAGCTGCGTCCGTCGAGACATTAATGATATTGAAATTATCAACAGCACCGACATGAGTCATACCGTCGATTTGAGGTATATACCGAAAGAATTTTGCGAGATAGTATGCCATAAGTTATATGATAATTTATATGTTTGTTCCCATAACTCCACCCAATAATATACAACTTCCAGTTCCACACATGCCAGAACTCATTCCACCATGACCCTTGGGTTGCATTGTTGAGCCGCCTGCCGTACAGGTATCGCTTGTGTAATACATCTTATAGGCATTATTGGTTTGAGCTCCGTCATAGGATCCTAGGGAGTATCCCCAGTCCTGACCAATTTGGAGATTTTCTTCTCCACAGCTATCAGGGCGTCCAAATGAGGATATTTGACTGAGAGTCGTATCATTAAATTTGTACCAAGTGTTTGCCGTATTTGTCGTTCCATTGTATCCAAGACCCCACTTGCTTGAGAGTCCTTTTGCAACACCATCTAGGTTGCTTGCAAAGCTCCAGGCTCCATTGCTTGACCATGTCTCTGTGGACCAAGTAAGAGACGCCGAGTTACCACTTGCTCCAACAGTTCCAATGTATTGACCAAAGAATCCAGTGAAAGCGTAGTAAGTATTACCACCTGCACCAGCAGTACAGTTTGGAGCTGAACCAGATGCCATCATGGAGTCCGTGACAGTACATAATTTGTCGGTCGTTGCACTGCCACCACCGGCAATATAACAAGCAGTGAGTCCTGCGTTCATGAGAACTTTTGTGTCATACCTCGTGGTCGTAAGATTCCAAGCAGAGTTGTGAGAACGAAGAGTCTCTGTCTGCATGCTCATTGAGGAAGTGAAAGTACTGCCTGATCCAACGCCGCCACTATCATTAAAGATGTAGGTATTATAATCGCTGAATCCGCCGTTTGCGTAGGACTGGTTATAATCCATCATATCACCAAGATTCGTAGTCGTATCGGTATTATGCATCGTCCGATTTGTATTGCGCCAAGGTGAACTATTCTGATAACCGCAATGCGTGTATCCTCTTGTATAGATCGTTCTATACATGAAAAAATTATTACTCAATGCGCTTGAGAGATTGTTTGAGGACCACGAGTAGCCATCATAAACATATAGCTGTGCGTTTGGAGACTTGTAAGTCGATCCAGTACTAGGTGAACTTGGAAAACTAAGTATAGACATAATTACTATTATTACTAAATTGATGTTCCTGCTACGCCGCCAAGAAGTGCACAACTTCCAGTTCCACACGAACCTGAACTCATTCCGCCATGGCCTTTAGGTTGTCCATTGGAGCCAAGAGCTACGCAAGAGTCCGTCGTGTAAGAAGTCTTTGTGGAATTATTTGTTTGATTTGAGTTATTATATGACCCAATCGTGTAACCCCAGTCTTGACCAACTTGACAGTTTTCTTCTCCGCATGTTTCTGGTCTACCAAATGAGGAAAGATTTGTTCCAGTCGTATCATTAAACTTATAGTAAGTTTGAGATCCACCATATGAACCCGCGGCATTGTAACCAACACCCCACTTACTTGAGAGACCCTTTGGTTGACCATCTGTGTTTCCCGACCATGACCAAGTTCCAGATGTCCAGACTTCTGTCGCCCATGAAAGACTTCCTGATGTTCCACTTGCTCCAACGATTCCTACGTACTGACCCCAGAATCCACTGAGTCCACCAGTATTTGATCCATAGAGACCTCCAGAAACTGTACCAGAAGCCATCATGCTATCAGTGACTGTATTGAGTTTATCTGTCGAAGCATTATTTCCACCAGTCACATAGATCGCAGTGAGACCTGCGTTCATGAGTGCTTTACAGTTTGCTCGAGCTACCGTTGTATTCCAGCTTGTGCTATGACTTCTAACGTTCTCATTGACCATATTGAAAGAAGTCGTATAAGAAGAAGTTCCACCTACATTTCCAGAATCATTGAACACGTATGTATTGTAGTCACTGAATCCACCATCAAGATATGAGGCATTGTTATCCATCATGTCTCCTAGATTCACCGACGTATCAGAAACGTGCATGGTGCGATTCGTGTTACGCCAAGGAGAACCACCTTGGTATCCACAATGAGTATAGCCTCGAGTGTAGATCGTACGATAGTAGAATGGATTCGCTGCGATTGGATCTGGATTTATGGAAGTTCCAGTCGAGCACCAAGCGTAACCATCGTACACATAGGTTAATCCATTTGGATTATTATATGTAGATCCTGTCGAAGGAGAACTTGGAAAACTAAGTACGGACATCGATTATCTCCGTTCTTTTATTTGTTTCTTCAATTCCTCGATTTGAGCCTGTTGTTCCTTGATGGCTTCAATGAGGAGAGGGATGATCTTTTCGTATTGAACCGTCAAATAGTTCTCACCGCTCTTGGATTGAAGTGTTCCGTCTTCGTTGATCTGTGTATCGAAAGGTGCAAGCTGAATGACTTCAGGTAATACCTTTTGTACTTCCTGAGCGATCACGCCAACTTGTTGCTCCTCTGAGGTATAGCCATTGCTCTTTGCTACATCATTGTTTGTGTAGTAAACACCATTCAGAGACATAACCTTTGATAATGCATTATCAATATTACCAGTTATGTTCTTGAGACGTTTATCTGAGTAGTAAGCTGCAACGTTACCCGAGGCGAATATACTTCCTGATACAGTTAAGTTCTGTGCGATACTTACGCTACCAGTGATATTACCACCAGCGACACGGAAGAAGAGAGAACTATCAGGAACTGGTGTTGCAGCAACCCAGGCGGATGCTGAGGACCAGTAGATGTTCATCGTACCAGTATCGGTGTTCCACCAGAGATCACCGTTCTGAATTGCAGAAGGAGCACCACTTGTTGCACCACTCTGAACGAATACTGCTGGTATCGTAGTACCTCTCTTAACCGTTACACTGAAATTTGAAGTACCATTTGGATCACAGTAGTATCCAGTATCATTTGCATCATAAAGAATTCCGGCATAAAGAGCTCCAGTTGAACCGCCGCCATTTGCTCCGTAGAGAGGTATTGAGTACCATGAATTCCAAGTAGTATCAATACCTTTTCTGATGTTTAACCAAGGATAACCACTACCATTTGCTGCAGTAGAACCAAATACTAATTGATAAGATGCGTCACCTGTACTTGCAGTTGTACCAGTCCAAGGATTGAATTGAAGTAAACCTGCGTAATTTCCGCCTGTACCTGCAGTGCCGGCTCCTACGAATCCAAACTTAAATGCTCTCGGCGTTACATTTGGATTGAAGTTGGAATCTGCATTATTCCTATCATAATCACTAAATGTATACCAACCAGCACCTAAATTGTTTACATAATTCGTATTTAAGATGTTTAATTGCGTAGTAGCACTTGGCTGAACATAATAAGCAGTGTTTGCGTTATCATAAAGCGTATTAACAAGGTAAGTATTACTATTAAGATATACTGAATTACCATTCAAATAAAGTGGTTGATATGATCCTGCACTTGTTACAAAATCTATAAACGCAGTTTCAGACCTTAAAACCATTCCTGTAAGTGTAGAACCATATCCTGAACCTGAGGAATTATAAGATAGATATCCGCCATTTGTACCACCATATTGAAATAGTATTTCAGGATAAGTAGCTGCATTAACTATAATTCCATCTTCAGCAGAACTAGAACTTACGTGAAGTTTATGTGAAGGGCTAGTTGTTCCAACACCAACACTACCTCCATCGGCTTGTAGTGCAGTTACGCCATAACCAGTGCCTGATTTTGAAGCTTCTATGTTTAAAATACCATTACCGCTATTCGTGACCCATAAAGCGCCAGCTACGTTTCCAGATACGGCTCCATTTGCACCAATTAAAAGACCATTTGAAGCACCAAAACCATCAAAAAGAACTCTTCCATTTACTTCTAATGGATATGCAGGAGTAATAGTACCAATACCAACATTATTTGCATATGAACCGTTTAACCCTATGTACATTGCTGTGGTACCACCAGCATTAGTCTGGAAAAAATAACCATTAGTACCACTGTTAGTTATAGCCCGATAAGCACCATTATTTGCGTCTTGATAATACCCACTATTAACACTAGTACCGGCTGTAAAATAACTTCCAACTGTAATATAAGACCCGCTATCTTGTATTATACTGTTGCCTAAAGTATTTGAACCAGTAAACTTAGCGATATAGCCAGACGTACCACCAGGACTTACTCCTGTAGAACCTTGCGCACCAGTTGCGCCTTGAATTGCTTGGCCTTGGATACCTTGAATACCTTGCGAACCAGTAGATCCAGTCGTTCCTTGAATACCCTGAATACCTTGGCTACCGTTTGATCCGACAAAACCAGCAGTACCCTGAGAGCCAGTGATACCCTGAATACCTTGGCTACCATTTGAACCAACGAAACCAGCAGTACCCTGAGAGCCAGTGATACCCTGAATACCCTGAATACCTTGGCTACCGTTTGAACCAACGAAACCTGCGGTTCCTTGTAAACCAGTGATACCTTGGATACCCTGCGTGCCCTGAGCACCAGTGATACCTTGCAAGCCTTGAGTACCTTGGGCACCAGTTGTACCTTGTGAGCCAGTGATACCCTGAGTACCAGTCGTACCTTGGATGCCTTGAGCTCCTGTAATACCTTGAATACCTTGCGCGCCGGTTGTTCCCTGAGTACCAGTGATACCCTGAGCACCGGTTGCTCCAGTGCTACCTTGAATACCCTGAATACCCTGAGCTCCAGTAATGCCTTGAATTCCTTGTGCTCCAGTGATACCCTGAATTCCCTGTGCTCCAGTTGTTCCCTGTAAACCTTGAATACCCTGAATACCTTGGATACCAGTTGTTCCCTGCAAGCCTTGTGTACCTTGCGTACCTTGTGGTCCCTGAGTTCCTTGAATGCCTTGAGCACCAGTGATGCCTTGTATACCTTGAGTTCCCTGTGTTCCCTGAGTGCCTTGTATTCCTTGTAAACCTTGAGTTCCTTGGATACCTTGAGCACCAGTTACACCTGTTGAGAGTGGAACGAAAAGAAGTGAAAGACCATTTGCAAATCCAGTTGTTCCTGTTCCGCCTGAAGTTGTGAGAGTGACTGGAATCGTTACGTAATCGTTCGGAGTGATCGTGATTGAACCAGTAACATTAAATGCTTGGTAATTATCCGAATTTGCAGAGTCTTGAATGATGACTCTATCACCAGATTTGATCAGAGCCAAGAATACATCGATGTCGGTTCCAGCTGAAGTCTTGTGACTGACGATGAGACTTGTTGCGCTCGTTTGAGTCGCATTGTTCCAAACGATATTGCCTAGTCCCGGATCACCACTATAGTAAGTTGTGACTGCTGAATAGTTGTAGTAGCTGGCGGATTGACCATTTTGTCCAGCGATACCTTGAGCACCCGTGGTTCCTTGAATACCCTGAGTACCAGTCAAGCCCTGAGCACCTGCGACGTTGGCATCTACCCATTGATAGCTGTTTGAGTCGTAGTAATAAATTCTGAGTGTACCAGTTGTGGAATCCCACCAGAGTTGTCCTGGATTTGGAGAACTTGGAGGAGTGTCAGAAACTGTTGTGTTAGGTCCGATTGGTCCTTGAATACCTTGGAGACCCTGTGTACCTTGAATACCTTGCGCACCAGTTAAGCCCTGCACTCCTTGAGTACCAGTTTGGCCCTGAGCACCGGTTGTACCCTGAATGCCTTGTAAGCCTTGGATACCTTGAATGCCAGTGATACCCTGAATACCTTGGACACCAGTGATGCCTTGGATGCCCTGAGAACCGGTAATGCCTTGAATACCCTGAGAGCCAGTGATGCCTTGTGTGCCTTGTGATCCAGTCGTACCTTGAGCTCCGGTGATTCCTTGAATGCCTTGTAAGCCAGTTGTTCCTTGAATTCCTTGTGAACCAGTATTACCTTGAATACCTTGAGCTCCAGTGATACCCTGAGCGCCTGTAATACCTTGCGCACCAGTGTTACCTTGAGTGCCTTGTAAGCCCTGAAGACCCTGAATTCCTTGAGTGCCTTGCGTTCCTTGAGGTCCAGTAACACCTTGAATACCTTGTATACCTTGGCTACCGTTTGATCCAACAAAACCTGCAGTACCCTGAGATCCAGTGATGCCTTGAATGCCTTGCAAGCCCTGAGTACCCTGTGTTCCTTGAGTACCTTGTGTGCCCTGAATACCTTGGTTACCAGTGATTCCCTGGAGTCCTTGCGTACCCTGAGTTCCCTGAGAACCAGTAATACCTTGCAAGCCCTGAGTGCCTTGTGTTCCTTGAGGTCCCTGCGTTCCTTGAATACCTTGCAAGCCAGTGATACCCTGAGAACCTGTTGTTCCCTGAGTTCCTTGTGAGCCTTGAATACCCTGAAGTCCTTGGAGACCTTGAGTACCCTGTAAACCTTGTGTTCCCTGAATACCTTGAGTGCCTTGCAAACCCTGTGTACCTTGTATACCTTGTGAACCAGTATTACCTTGAATACCAGTTACACCTTGAGCACCAGTGATACCTTGGATACCTTGAATACCCTGAGGTCCTTGATCGCCAGGAATAAGACTACTTGCGTCTACCCAAGTGTTCTCGTAGTAAATTTCAAGAGCTCCTATCGTCGAATCCCACCAGAGATTACCTTCGACAGGACTATTTGGTGGTGCTTCACCAATCGTGATTGCACCGCCGTTTGGTGACATTGGTCCTTGGATACCTTGTGATCCTTGAATTCCTTGAGAACCGGTTTGTCCAATGTATCCTTGTAAACCATTCTGACCCTGAGTGCCAGTATAACCCTGAGCACCAGTTGTGCCTTGATAACCGGAGTTACCTTGAGTTCCAGTTAATCCTTGAAGACCTCTTTGTCCCTGAGCGCCATCTGTTCCTTGGATGCCCTGAACGCCTTGAATGCCTGTAATGCCTTGAGTGCCCTGAGTTCCCTGAATACCTTGAACATTGACGATTCCAATACTACCATTGGCGTTCTTATAGTATAAGACACCATCTGCATAGTTGATCGCAATTTCACCATACTGCAAATCCTCCGACTGAGGTATTTTCCCCGAGACGGAGGATTTCTTGATAAGAATGTTTGTTCCCATAGGTTGAGTAAAAACTCGCTGACACTCCGCAGATAATAACCTGCGTTTAGACTATTTATTAAGGCTTAATTAGAACGTTCCGCCATCGATTGTAGCGGAAGCGATTGGTACTCCAGTGGAATTGAATTGAACGATTTGATACTGTGAACCAGTTAAGAAACTGAGAGCAGTTCCTGCTGCATTCGTGTACCAGATACCACTTGCTGTTGGTGTTCCAGTTCCTGTACCACCTGAAGTGATCGCTAATGGATCGTTCGTGAGAGTTAAGTTACCGCTGACAGTTAAGTCACCAGTTACTTTAACTGTACTTGTAGCAGAAGTAAGAGTTAAATCACCAGAACCAGTACTGATCGTACCATTTGCAGCAACACTGAGAGTTAAGTTACCAAGTGTGGATTGAGTACCATAGATGGCTGCGAATTGAGCATCACCATAGGTAGAACCAAGATCGTCGGCACCAGCACCAGATTTGATATAAACAAATCGGTTGCTATTTGCAGTATCCATACCGAAGAAGCCGGTAAGGAGAGTAGTGCCATTACCATACTTGAATTCGATACCACGATCATGAGCATCACCTGCGGCAAGAGAATCTTTACCAAGAGTGATAACTGGATCAGTAAGAGTTGTAGTAGTACTGTTTACGCTTGTTGTTGTACCATTGACTGTTAAGTTACCACCAACGACTAAGTTGTTGTTAACAGTTGTTGTACCAGAACCAGCACCTAAGTTAAGGGTTGTAGCGGCACCAAAAGCGTTAACCGTTGTTGCAGTCGTATTGAATGCTGCAAAAGTTGTGCTGCTTGTTGTAACTGAAGTTACGAATGAAGGCGAGGTATTGAATACAACGTAGCCTGTACCAGTTTCATCGGATATGACTGTAGCTAATTGTGCTGATGTCGTACTTGAGAAGTAATCAAGTGTGTTTGTGTTTCTGGCAACACTACTATCAACTGCAACCGTAGTTGTCTTGGATGTGTTATTGTAGCTGGTAGTAATGCCACTGCCCTGAGCAAT
>TBL_comb48_EPIDRAFT_1000934_pt1 | contig 22394 bp, 19 predicted proteins | sample TroBogEpilimnion_37_FD_10681 | JGI IMG/M metagenome (IMG submission 10681) | reverse complement strand
GATGGTAGGGAGTTAATTCCTTCTGTAAAGGGAACTAACACCTTTAGACAGAAGTTTGAGTACGTCATCAACAGTTGGTATGACGGAGTAATTGATGTTCTGTTCGCAGAAATTGACGAACTAGAAGGTCAGGTATTTAAGGTACTTCAAGAGATTGGAATCCTTCCTAAGGATTCTACAGTCACCCCTATCTTTAAAGATGAAGAAGAGATCAGTGATACCCCAAAAGGTGGGAAGTAGACCAGTATCTTCAGTATCACATTGAGATGGCCCTTGAAAGAGGGTTCTTTAACAAAGAAGTCTTAAGTGAAGTACAAGAAAAACTACTATTAATTTCTCTTATCTTAAAGAAGAGAAAAAACCAAGAACTTGAAGAGTCAAAGTTCGAGCAACAACTCTTAATTCATCGCCCAGAAGCTTACAAAGAATATAAGCGGGCAAAAGAAGACCAACTTGAAGAAAACCTTGGTTACTCAGAAATTGTCTGGAAAACTCCAGAAACAGTTGAAGAAGCACAAGAAGTTCTTTCCGCAATTTCTAACGCTCACAAAGATCTTGAAAAAGATGAAGACTTTGAAAGAGACTTGGAACTCCTACAACAATTCCACGGTATAGATGTTTCCCAACTAGGAGACGAAGAATAGGATAAAAATGGCAGACAATATTATGGGTGGGTACGGCTCATCAGATATTACAGCCAATATTGAACTCAATCTTAATAACATTGACCGTTCTACCCAAGATGCCGCTGCACTTGCTAGTCAATTAAAAGACTGGGGTTCCAGTATTGAGGCCGCAACTAAGCAACTTCAAGACTATAATACTGCCCAGGGAGAAATGCTTGAAACTGCAGGACAACTTGCAGAAACACAAGAAAGAATTCTAGAGGCAGCTAGGCAACTTAAAGAACTTTCAGCCTCATCAAATGTTAACTTCAGAGACATGGCACAAAATGCCCATGAAATTAACAGAGCAATTTCTGGTCTAAGTGGTGGTGGAGAGGGATATACCCCAGGTGTTTCAAGTACAACACCTGCTAGTGTAGTTGATGGTGGCGGTGCAAATGTTGGCTATGGTATGCCTGGTGCACCTGAAGCAACTCCTGCCGATTTTGGTATGTCGGGAGGGGGTAGTTTACTAGACAACTTGGTAACTGCCACTATGATGGGTAATACTGGTGGTGGAAAAGGTAGAAGAGGTAGTGGTAGAGCCAATGCTCCAGTAAGTACAAAAGGTATTTTAAGCCATGAAGAAATGCAAGCTTCATATGGTGAGTCAATGGCTAAAAAAATGCTGGGTATTAATTATTGGATGCCTGGTGGTAAAGTAGCTGCTCTTGGTAGATACATTGATAGACTTTCAGGTGGTAGGGTAACTGAAGGATTAGGTGGTATGGTAAGTAGGCACCCACGTATTTTTGGTACCCCAGGTTCTGAGTTTGGTGGTCCAGGTTCTGGTGCTTTTACACAAGCTATGATGGAACAAGGTATTGGTCCAATGACTGCCGAACAAGCAGCCATGCTTCCTGAAAGTGTTGCTGCTAGTGTTATGCCAGAAATTGGAGGGGCTGCTATAGCTGCTGAAGCTGCAGGTGGTCTTGGAATAGCAGGTACTGCTGGTCTTTTAGGAACTCTTGGTAGTGCAGCAGTTGCTCTTGCACCAGTTGCAGCCGCTGGTTATTTAGGGATGCAAGCTTATGGTGCTTATGCTAATTATCAAAGACAAGGCCAAGTACTTGGTAGTTTAACTGGTGAAAATAATGCTAGTAAAATGGTTGGTATGGAAACCAATGATTTTTTCAAGACACTATTTAATCCACGTATGAGTTATGGTGCTGCTAAAGAAATTCAAATGACTGGACTTGCTGCTGGTTTTCAAGGAGATGTAAACGGTTTATTTAATGGTGGTACAGGTCCAAATGCAGGGTTACTTGGTCAATACACAGGGTTTGCTGGTGATGCATATCAACAATATGGTATGAGTCCACAAGAAAGTCTGCAAATGTTTAACTCTTCAGTAATTGCTGCCGGTGCTACTGTTCAACAATTAACTACTGCATTAAATGGACTAGCTAACACTAGTGCTACCACAGGTGCTAGTTTTGCTCAATTAAAAGCTAATTTTACTTATTCTACAAATCTACTTGGTGGTCTTGGTTTTCAAGGTGCTATGGCAACAGACCTTGCTGCTGGTATGTCTCTTGCTAATGTAGGAAATTCACAAGCAAATACTTATCTTAGACAACAAGATATTGGTGGTACAGGTATGATGCTTGAAACCATGCCAGGCCTTGCACTTACAGCACAAGCCGCTGGTATGTCATTTACACAAGCATTTTCTCAAATGGGTACACAAAGTGGTGCAGCAGCACTTGCTGGTGCAACCAATACTGCAGTTTTAAATGTTATTAAGAACAGTCTTGGAATTTATCCTGGAATGCCAGGCCTTCAAGCTGCAATTGATAATAACCTATATCAAATTTATGTAATTCTTTCATCACTTATGCCAATGGGTCCTGATGGTAAGGGTGCTCAATGGACACCGCAAGCTGCAAGAGATTGGATAACTAAAGCAATGACAAATGGTGGTAGTGGAGAGAGTATATCTGGTGCAAGTGCTCAAAGTATTACAAAATTGTATAATCAATTAACAGGCGGTAAAACAGGTGAAACAGGTATTACTAATTCAATTAGTGCAATAGCTGGAAAACTTGGAGCATCTGCTAATCTTTCAAAAACTGGTCTTACAGCAGAAGTAAATGTTGGTGGCAATTGGGAAACTCTTGGGTCTATACAATATGATAGCCTAAAACAACAACAACAAATATTCCAAGATATGCTTTCAGGTAAAGATAAACTTCGTACCTTCCAATACAGCCCACTTGGTCAAAGTCATTATCAATATGGTTCTTCTAAGTCTGTAGGAGATCTTTTTGGTGTTACAGCACTTCAAGGGATTAATAATGGTACATTAACTCAAAATCAAATGCAAATTGAACTTGGTCCAAGGGCAGCCGCTTTGTTTGAGTTAATTAATAATCCACAAAAACTTACCAATGCACAACTTAAAATGCTTGCAGGCATGGGATTAGATGTCAATACTAGACAAAATACCGGTTGGATGCCATAATGACAAGTGTTGCTACCCTTACTTTAGGAAATACTCAAACAATAGCACTTCCATATAATCCTAATAATGTTATGTGGAACTATATTTTGAACAAACAAATAATTGATACTTACGGTGGTCGTGTAGTTCAAATACTTTCTGTTGCAACTCAACAAATGAACTTTTCTGGAGATGCAGGCAGTAGGCCTAAATTAATGTATTTGTTTTCTCAATTAAAGCAAATGCAAACTAATCAAATTCAATCAAAAGCAGCCGCCACACTTGTAATTCCTGCAAGTTTTGCTGAAAATGGAACTATTACCCAAAGTGTTTATATTGACACAATTAACTTGGGAATTGATTATACAACTGTAACTCATCCTTATCAAATTGCTTTTCAAATAGAAGACAATAATGTTACCGACCAATTGATAACAAAAACTTTAAAAGAAGTAGGCAATATTTTTAATTATTCTGCAGGTGTTGGTAATACTATAACAGGCCAACTAAACTTAGTTTATCAAGGACTTGATTCAGTAAACCAACTGAGTGTTGCACAACTTGCTAACTCTTTTGCCGCAACTTCCAGTGATGCAAAAACAATTATAAATACCCCTAATGTAGGGTCAAGTTACAACGTATAATATGGCAGATCCAAAACCTATCAGTGATTGCTTAGTTTCAAAACCAATTTACTATCCAGATGAAGAAATTATTACCTGGAACGGTTTTGCATGGAGTAATAGTAAGGGTATCATTCTTCAAAGTCAAAACCCAAACCCTGCTTCTTCTTTTAATGATTGGTTGGGAAATCAACAATGACAAATGCAGCTAATAATTATTTAAATAGAGGTGGTAATTCTAATATTGTCCTTTCAACAGGTTCTGATATTAAAGGAAATTTAATTACAACTACTTATGATTTATGGATTACTAACTTTTCTACATCTGCACAAACTCAATTTTCTAGTTCTCAAACTCACCAATCAATTGTTTGGGTACCAATTCGTAGGTCTGAAATGATGATTAGTTTTGGTATTGACTGGCCACTACAAGTAACTGGTAATACAACAGCTGGTCAATATGATTACAACGGTTTTCAAGCAATGCAACAATTCCATAATGATTTAAGGGCACATCAAAAGTTGAGCGCAACAACTTCTGTTAGTCCTCCACCTATGAATTTTACTTATTTCAATAATTACTACCCTGTTGATGCAGCTGCAAATACTACCAACCTTGACATAACTTCTAGACCAGGTTCTACTTATTCAACTGCTAAAGCAAATAGTTTGGTTAATAATAATCTTTCAAGGATTATTGATTATACCCAACTTACAAATACTGCAACAGGTCCAGATTATAAAGCAAGTAATCCTGTTCAAAGCAATTTGCAACTACAACCATTACAATATCAAGGATGGATTTTACAAGTTGCTAAAGAATATGACCGTTTTAAAGCAGTTTATTCTGTTCAATATGTAATGAATGTATTAACTCCTCAAAATGGTAATAATGATATTCCTTCAAGTATTGTAGTTAAAGGTAACTTGTCACAACTTAGACCAACCGCTAATACTGTCCTTCAACAAGGTCAAAATTGGACCAGTGTAAATATAACCATGGGTAATGGAATCAATATAGATGGGATTCCAGGATGACGGCTTCAAAAACTACAGGAACTTATTTTTATTCACCAGATATAAAAATTTTTGTAAAGAGTTCTTCAAAGAAAGACAAAGACGGTAATTTTGAAATTATAGATGTTTCAGAAGATATAACCAACTTTTCAATTACTAGACAAACAAATTCTACAAGTAATGCAAATTTTACTTTAGTAAATAAAGGGTGGAAGTACACACTTTCTCCTGAGTCTATAACAAGTGGTCAAACATCACTCCCTATAGAAACAATGGACCAAGTAGTTATATATCTAAAAAGAGATACTTACCTACAATATTTTACAGGTTATATAACCAATGCCCCTATAGTTACTTTAGTTCCTCAACCGGTAACTTTTGAAGCACAATGCACTATTTATAAAATTCAAAACAGCTTTTGGGATGTTAATAACCTTTCTTTCCAGTCATTAATGCCTGGTATGCTTATGGCCTCAACATCTGATGCTTCAAAATGGGGTGATGGTGGTGCAGCTCAAGGTATTGTTAATGTACTTTCTAATGTTGTAGGGATCCCATTGCCTAACATTCATGTTGCATCTATACCTTCAGGTTGGATAGCAAATGCTGCTCAAACATACAATTTTTTAATTAATACAAACACCCCTTATGTATCTCAAGACGGTGCTCAAACATTGATGCAAGCACTTGATGGTGCCGGAATTATTAGTGGTAATAACTTAATTGGTACCGGTATTAATAAAACAAATATTACTTATAGTGGTTTAGATCCTACCCAAATTCAAGCAGTTACAATTCCTAACGGTGTATCAACAAATGCTGTTATGGCACCGGGTACACTACTTAATGGTGCTCAAGGTGGTGCATTAGGATACACAATCCCTAACGGACCAACTGGTATTATTGCTCAAACTGTATCAGTTAAAGATGTTTGGGATTATTATTCAAATGGTAGTAATAAGACTCAACCTGTTTCTGCTGATAGGCAAGATCCAGATTATTGGTGTGTAATTTCTTGGCCTTATTTTACTAGTAATATTGGTAATGCAGCTGAAGCGGCAAATTGGCTTGGTGGTCAAGGTTCTGGTTGGGATAATGGTAGACCTATACTTGTTACTAGTATTGCAAATGCTAAACAAGTTGTAGTTAAAGCAAGTATTGCAGGTAACACAGCAAACAATATTGTTCTTAGTAGAGCCGCATGGGAATACCTAGCAGGGACACCGGTTACCCAAAATGTTGGGAAGCATAAAACTTCTACTGGTACTTCTACTACTGGTGATTTTTATTTGTCAAATAATATCAGGGTAACCCTAGCATGGGCAGACCCTACAAAAGTTCATGAAGGTCCTCAGGATACTACAACCCTTGTTAGTCAACTTCAAAGTTACGGTTATTCATTAGGCGATACACTTGCTCAAGGTGGTACTACAACTAGTCAAACAGTTAACCAAGGTGGGCAACTTTCAACAACAACTACAAGTTCTACAGGTGATACTAATACTGTAGTTACAAAGAACACACCAAGTAGTGCAAACAACTCAGGTGGTCCTCCTCCTTGGAACAAAGCTCCAATATCCCCTTGGAGATATGACAATAGTACTTCTTGGGCTCACTTATGTTTACTATATGGTGGCTTCCCAAATACTGATAATAATGCCGCTCTCATTAATCTTTGGATTACACTAGAAAATGCTGATAACTGGGCTTGTTATTACAATCCTCTTGGTGATACAGATACTAGTTTAGGCTCTGCTGTAGGTAGAGGTGGTACACCAGGTGCTGCTTTTCAATCACTTGATGCTGCAGCTCAATGGTGGGGTTATAAAATGAATACCTCAATTTATTGGGCAATTGGTGCAGTATTTGATAGTAGGCCTAGATATTCTAATGGTACATACACTCCTACCAAAAAATATGATAGTAACAAAAAATTAATACCAGACATACCATTGCCTAGTGCTAATACACCTGGTGCACCAAAAGATTTAGGTAGTGCAATTAACATTTTTAAAACTGCAGTTCAAGCATGCCCTTGGGATGGTGGTCACTATAAAAACAAAGCGGCAGGAACTTGGGGTGTAGGAAGCACTAATCCTAGGGCATACACAAATCCTGGTATTTGGGTTCCAACACCTTATGGTACATGGAAAGGTGGCCCTGCATCTACAGGAACTGTAAACAACCCAGCAAATGGTAATCTTCCTACAACAGCTACCAATACTGGAACAAACTTTAATATAACTTTTCAACCACCACAGATTGACCAAAATACATTAGCACTTATTGGTACACCAAGAGCATTTGTTACAGACCAACCTGTACTTCAAAGTGTTGCAACAATGGTGCAAAGTAGTTTGAGGCAATTTCAAAGTGCTCCTAATGGTGACTTCTTAGCATGGTTCCCAGATTATTTTGGTCTTTACGGTCAAGCACCCTCACTAAGTGTCCATGATATAGAAATTATTGATTTTACTATTTACCATGATGACACTAAATTAGTAACTCACATTGCAGTTAGTGGTGACCAAGTAAACTTAGGAACAAGTGTTGGTTTAGTTGATTGGATGCAAAGTAACGGTATTATTTCTGTTCAAATACCAGAAATTATGGCAATATTATTTGGTTTTGCAACTGCAGATAGTCCCAATGCAACAACTACCGCACTAGATGCTCTTTACAAACAATTAGGAAGAGATTTTGCAAATAATTTTCTTGCTAGATACGGTATGAGGCCTCTTGTTCAAGAACAACCAATGATTCGTAGTCATGTCACAGAATTTATGTATGCCTGGCAATTGTTTATGCAAAGTTGGGCAAATCAATATTCTTCAACAATTAGACTTTCATTTATGCCTGAACTTTATCCTGGTATGAGGATTAGGCTTGAAGACCATGGTATTGAAGTCTACGTTCAAAGTGTTCAACATCAAGGTGATAGAGCAAGTGGTTTCTATACAATTGCAAATGTTACTTGTCCAGTTTATAGGAAAACATTAACAAGTAAACCTTCATTACTTCATTATGGTTTCCCACCACAAGTAGGTTAATTATGGTACTTAATGCTAATTCTACAGTTGTTACAACAAATAGACGAGTAACTATATTAAATGACCCTTATATAAACCCACTTAATAGTCTTCTTTGGACTACAGGGCAAGACAATAGAGGTTTTCAATATCAAATTGCATTGGATGTTTTGCCTGCCGGTGTAACTTCAGACATGATTAAACAAGGTCAAACTTGGTTTATTGAAAATACAACTACTGCATATAGATTAAGTCGTTATGTAGGCCAAATTAGTGTTAGTACAATTAACGGTGTTACTATTAGTGGTGTACCAACTTCTACTGGACAAATTCTCACTTCAACTAGTATAAGCGGTGCTATCTGGTCATCTTCAGTTTCAGTTAGTGGATTACCTGGTCCAACAATTAGTGGTTACATACTTGCTTTAAGTGGTACAACACCTACCTGGACTGCTCAATATCCTGTTGGTATTAGTGGTCAAGTATTAACTTTAAGTGGTACAGTCCCAACGCCTGTTTGGCAAACACCAAGTGCAGGTGCAGGTATTCCTGCCGGAACAGTTATTGATTTTGCAGGTCCTTCAGCAAATGTACCAACAGGATATCTAATTTGTGATGGTGCAAGTTATAGTACAACAACTTACGCTACTCTATTTGCTGCAATTGCTTACACTTGGGGTGGTTCTAGTGCAAGTTTTAATGTTCCAGACTTAAGAGGTAAAGTTACAATTGGAGTTAGTGGAACAGCATATCCTCTTGCTGCACTTGGCGGAGAGTTTATGCACACACTCCAAAGTGGAGAAACTCCTCTCAATGTCCACACTCATACCTTTACAGTCCCAAGTTCTACAGGAACAACTAGTACAGGTACAAGTTCTAGTGTAAGTCTTAGTATCCCAGGTAGTACTTATAGTACAGGAACTGGTACCACAGGTTCAACTACTACTGTAGCAGGTAGTGCTAGTATTAGTTCTGGTACTACAGGAACCGGTTATGCTAGTATTAGTGCTAGTACAAGTGTAAGTGCAAGTCAGTCTGCTCACAGTCACGGATCTGCAGATGGTAGTGCAACAGGTTTCTGGGGAACAGGTTCTGGATCTTTTGGTATTGCTGCTGGTGGTAATGCAAATGCTCGTAATACTGCTTTAGGAACAAACTCTCAAACCCCAAGCATTAGTGCTAGTGCTACTACAACTGCTAGTGACTCCGGTCACACTCACAGTCTATCTGGTGTTAGTGTTAGCATTCCTTCACTTAGTGTTAATGGTGCTTCTGTACCTGCACTTTCTATCCCTGCAATGACTGTTGGTGGTAGCGTAGCTATTCCTGGTCTTAATTTTACAGTAAATGCCCAAACGGGACTTAACACCAGTAACAATACCGCAATTATTAGTGTTTCAGGTCACAATAATATGCAGCCATATGCTGTAGTTTACAAGATTATCAAGACTTAATGTACTCAACATCTAAACTTAAGGAAGTAATATGAAAAGCATGCAAGTTTCCAATGGGGATCTTGTACTAGATAGTGGTGGAAGACTTCAATTTGTTGTAGGCTCTAACAAATTAGTCCAAGACTTAGCACTCTGGTTAAAAGAACAATACGGTATTGGCTATACTACACCAAACTTTGGTAGTACACTTTATTCAATGATTGGTGGACCAATCACTTCTAGTACCTTATCTCAAGTTCAAGCAGAAATTCAAAGAATAATTTCACTTTATTCTGCCCAGCAACTTCAAAATCTTCAAAACCTTCAACAAAGTTCTCAATTAAGTTACTATAACAAGTCTGAAATTATTCAAAGTGTTGGAGACATAACTGTTCTACAAGGAACTGGTTTTATAAATGCTACTGTTGCTATTTCTACTTTAAATGGCCAACAATTTGCACTAAATCTATTAATCACACCAAACGGAATACAGGTTAACAATGGCTGATACAAATACTATATTAACTAGACTATTAACCTCACTTTCAGTTTCTGACCCAACTTGGGACACAACTGTAGGTAGTGCTACTTATAAGATTATGGAGTCAGTAGCACAAGAAATAGCAAATGCTACCAATAACTCAACTCTGCTTACTTATGGTTTGGATGTTACAAGTTATTTTGGTTCAGAACTTGACGCCTTTGTAAACATTTTTGGTATTACTAGACAACTTGGTACTCGTTCCATTGGTACTGCTGTTTTTAGCACAACAAGTCCTGCAATACAAAACTATGATGTCCCGCTAGGCACCCAAGTTTCAGCAAACCTTAATCAATACTTTACCAATGTTGCTTTTACAACAACTAGCCCTGCAACTGTAGCAAGTGGTCAAACAAGTGTTAATGTTCCTATTATTTCAACACTCCCTGGTTCTTTTAATAATTTAGACCCAAATACTATTACTCAAATAACAAGTCCTTTGGTAGGTGTAACTACAGTAACTAATACTTACCCACTTTTAGGTGGTAGTGATACTGAAACTGATAGTCAACTTCAACAAAGATTCTTAAACACTGCTTTCTCTAACTTTGCAGGGACAATTTCTAAGTTTCAATCTATTGCTCAACAAAATCCTTCTGTCACTCAAACTAATATAGTTAATGCTCAACAAAATTATTCTGAAAATCTTCAAATTGGTACAGTAATTAGTGGTTCAGCAGCTTTTAATATTGGGTTGCAAACCCAAGCACAACTTATAGCAATATCTGGAAGTTTGGTTGCTTCAGGTTACTTGGGGGCACTAGAACCAAATGTTTCTATACCAATTTCAAGTACCACTCCTGCTAGTATTTATACAGGAACTGTTACTTATGACGGAACGAACTATAACCTTTCAGGAACAGCACCTACTGCAAGTGGTTACTTAAACATTGCTTATGTCTATTCTGGTACTGCACCAACTACTTTAAATGGTACAAGTACTTTTGCAAACGTTGCAACTGCTATTAGTGGTCTACTAAATAGCATTTCTTTGAATTATCAAAACTCAATTGGTATTACAGTGACTGGTACCAATGCTGTTGTGTCAAGTGGTGTTACTGTAACTTTTAACCAAAATATTCCTTGGAATGTTATAGTTACTAGTGGTTCAAATACTACCGCTGTTAACACTATTTATAGTAAAATTCCAGATTCACAATTTAGTTATCCTGCAGGTTATGAAGTTGTTGGTACTAACCTAAACTCGCCTAACCAAACTATATTTACAAGAAATGTTGATTACACTTATTACCAAAATATTAGTGGAACTTGTGCTCCTAGAGTAACTTTCATACCAGGCCCAAATAACTCTCCTGCAACTTATACCGGGGCGACTGTTCAACTTCAATCTACTTACACACCAATTAGTAGTAGAACAATTATTTCAGGTGGTCAAATACTAAACTCTAATTTTGTTGATATTTTTATTAATAGTACAAATACCCAAACCGCAACAGAACAAGTTGTAATGATAACTAGTAATACAATTACTACAAGTGGTACTGGTGGTTCTTACCAAGCAAATAATTTTGTTCAAGCAAATGGTTCTATGCCTACCGTTGGTGACTATTATATTAATTTTACCCAAGATCCAATTGCCAACTTTCCTAATCAAGTTGTTTCAGGGAATGTTCCAAGTTATATTACTTTTGGAAGTATAAGTTTCCCAATTGCAATTGACCCTGTAACTACAAATGGCACAACTTTAGTAGCATCTGGCCTCTCAGGTACAAATGTTCTTTATACTGCAACTTCAATCTCCGGATTGCAAGTAGGTTTGGTAATTAGTGGTACTTACGGGAACAATACAATTTCTGGAATTGGAACAGGTAACTATATTACTTCTTTGATTCCTGGTAACCCTAACCAAATTGTTCTTGCAAATAACTTTACAAGTAACATCGCTTCTAATAATACTAGTTGGGTTTCTGTTGCATACCCTGTCTATGACAATACAAAAACTGCAGGAAGTATATTAGACATAAGTGGTGTTGCCCTAAAAGCAGTTGACCCTACAGGAAGTTATTTAACCAACTATCCTAGTTCTGTTAATTATCAGGTAGGAACTATTTCACACAGTTACTATGCAGATGTTGTAAGTGTTGACAATCTTTCTCAACAAAGTAGAGTTGTTGGTTCAAACACACTAACTCATATAGCAAAGTTCTTGCCACTAGCAATAAATTTCTCAGTTGTCTATACTCCTAATACAAACCCAATTGTTGCTAACACATCTATTCAAAATGCAGTTACAAATTATTTAAATTCTGTAACCTTTGGTTCTTCAGTTAGTATTGCTTCTTTACTAAGTGCAGCCGCAAATTCAACTGGAGTACAAGCAATTAGAATTTCAACTCAAGCAGACAACCCAATTAATTATGGTATTTCAATTTATAATATAGACAACACTATTTCTAGTGGACCATATTTTAAAGATATACTATTAGCAAATAATCAACTACCTACTGTTTGGCAAATAAACTATACAGTATTTGGAGTTAATAACTTCTAATGGCTACAGGTAATTCACTACCCTTAAATATAAGTCAAACACTTTCTTGGAAAACTAGAAATTTCCCAGACAATGTTTATGACTTTAACCCAGGAGACTTATTAACAATATTAATGAGTTCCCTATTAGGAAATGCAGGTACAGGTCAACTTTCAGCATCTCAAATAGCTGCAAGATTAACTCAACAATATGTTCAATTTTCAGATCTAGAAAATACAATTGGTGAATTACTTAATGCTCCTAGACTTACTACTGAATTTTACAATACTCCTGTAAACCCATTTACTGACCAACTTACACCAAAACAATGGAATGATGTCTTTATTAAAGACTCAAACTATCGTGAAAGATTGATTGCTTTAATGACTGCCTTATTAAAAGGTGGGACTGTTCAAGGTATTCAGGCAACCGCTGAAGCAACAGCACAAGTTCAGGCACTTGTAATTGAAAACTGGACTACAGCAAGCGGTGTAGTTAGTGCAAATGGTTGGAGTAATGGTTTTGGTTCTCAAGAAACAATACTTGTTTATAATGCTCCTAGTGGGTTGACTGTAAGTAACGTTCAAAGAACAGCGATACTTAATTCATTAAAAAAAGTATCACCAATTGGTACAGTTATAACTCAAGTATCTGGAAATATAAATAATTTTTCTCCTGTACCCTACACACCAATTTCTGATAATTCAGAACTATTTACATTTACTAGAGTAGTTACTGCTAATAATATTAATACCCCTTCTTATGCAATTAATAATCAAAGTCCTTCTGTTTATACAAGATATTGGTTAGAAAATGGTAAACCTATAACCGCACCTAATTTTGCTTTTACAACTTCTCAAGAAGTTTCAATTGATGTTACTACAAATGTATCAACTGTTACCATAACACCAGTTACAGCAAGTGGTCAAACTTTGAATTCGTATACTACACAATACCCTCTTGGTGCACCATCCTTGCCCGTTACAAGCACAGTTTTTGGAGCTCAATAATGACACTACACCCTAAAAAATTAAATCCTTTAAAAACTTACTTAAATGGTAGTAATCCACCAATGACAGTGGACGGATTGATAGTTGACGGTGTTTATGCAGTCACCGGAGTTATTGACACAATTACTCAAACTACAGATACTTATCAAGACCCACTAACTAACCAAACTAGTAATATTGGTGCATATTCATTCCCCCAGACTCCAAATGTTAATGAATGGTATTCAGGAATAGTTGATGACCAAGTAAATACTACTTACAATTTAGCTTTTCAATTTAACAGAGACACTTACTGTAATACAGTTAGTTTTAGTTTACTTCAAGTTCCTGTTAATTGGACACTAAATCTTATAACACCAAGCGGAACAACCCAACTATCAACTGGTGCTATAACTGAGTATAACACAGATTACTGGCAATACATAGTTGTGCCCTTAGGTCAAACTTACCTTCTTACATCTTCAAACTCTTCACTTCAACTTGTACTTACTAAAAGGCCTACAAATACACAATACCAACTTGGTGTAAGTAACTTTTTATTTAAACTAAATGTTCAAACTTTACAGGATATAACAGTTAATAACACGGTTGTTTCTGGTATTACAACGCAAAGTATACTTGGTTTTGTAGAAAATTACAACCCTACTGTTTACAGTATCAATAATATTAATGATAATGACTCTACTACTTATTGGAAGTGTTCCCCACAACCTGTAGGAGATTCAGTTGTATATTTTGTAATTGATATGGGTTCTTTACAGTCTATAAATAAAATGTATATAGACCCATTATACACAGGGACAATTTTTAATCTTTACTATTCTTTTGATAATAGTTACTGGTATCCTGTTCAAAGAGACTTTAGGCTTAAAAAAGGTATTTATCAATTGCCTACAATTTCTGCTCGTTATTTAAAGTTTGAATTCACTCAACTTACACCAGAACCTTATGACTTAAAGTTAGATTCTATCCAAAAAGTTATTAGTGTTTTCCCTGACTGGGTTGACAATTTTTATACAAACTCAGAAAGAGCAATCCCAGATATTGCTAATCAAAATTATGTATTTAGTTCAGCAGTCACACCAACTACTAATTATAATACAAATATTTCTTCAAACTCCTTCTATGGTGCAAGTGCAAGTACTTTAAATAGTTTAAATGCAATTGGGAATAACTCTTCTTCAAATTTTGTTAACTCTAATACAACTATTACTGACCCCACAGTAAGTTATAAGACTGTCGAAAGTGTTGCCGGCCTTGGCTCAACATATAACCCAGTTACTGATGTTGCATTTATTAGTCGTAGATTCCCTTATGTAACACAACATATTTACAAACAAGTTCCAGTAAATCAAACTTGGCATGAAGCTTATTTTACAGGTATTAAGTCATTGAGTCTTTATGGTACTGACCAAACAGTTCAAATGGATTACCCTGACTTTACAGATTATTTAACAAATAACACAACAACAATTGTAAGTGGTTCAAGTACAGCTACTTTTAGAACTCCTTCAATTATAAATACTACTATAAGTGGTGTAACCTACTCGGTTGTTAGTGGTATGGGTTACACAGGCCTTGCTGGTACACAACTAATAACAAAAAACTTAAAAACTTTTAGTAATTATCCAAGCTTTAAATTTGCTGCTTTAAGTAGTGACTGGGTTCCTTATTTGACAAATGCCCAAACAGTACTACTAGGTTCAAATCTTGCAAACTTAGGTATTACTACTAGTGGTATATCAACTGTTTCTAACATACAAGGTAGTACAAACTATGGTGTATGGAGTTTTGTACCTAGTGGTAACCCTGTTCAAACTTATGTTCAATCGGCAGTTGTTGGTGGAGGCCAAAACCTTTTAACTACAGCAGAAGCATTTGTTATAAGTGGAACAGGGTGGTCCGGTCCCTTAAGTGCAAATAGTGTTGTTACAAATGCATCTATTTCAGGTGTTACTAGTATTGGTTTGCCGGTATCAACAAATGTTTCTTGGGGTCAACCTGATTATGGTAATACAGATTTTGGTTCTGATGCTTATAGTGTTACTCCATCCTTGGGTGCTATTCAACTTAGAGGATATACATTTATAATTACTGCAAGTGGTTCAGGTTCTGTTACTACTAATGTTACGTATAGTGGTGCTGGTGGGGTAACAACAAGTGGTTACACTACAAACATAAGTGGTGCAAACCAATTCTTGACATTTATAACTACTCAACCACTTAATACAAGTAGTGTAAGTTTTTCAATAGCAGTTTCTGGAACTGTTGGTTTAAGTCAAGCAGGATACTTTCTTGGAACCACAGGTCCATTTTCACCATCTTCATGGACACGGCCTTTGGTAACTAGTGGTATGAGAATTTCTGCAGTTTCAAGAATATACCTCCCTAATACTAGTTTTGGAACTTACAAATGTACACTTTATTCAAACGGTGTTGAGCTTGCCCACAAGCAATTTTCAAATATCCCACCACGTACTTGGGTTGACATTGAAGTTCCCTTTACACTTGTTTCAGGTTACTACAATTCAAACAACTTTAGTACAAGATTAACTCAAACAAATGGCCAAGGGGAGTCTTATGACCTTGCAATGTTTGGAATCTTCTATAACCCAGTAACATGGGAGTATTGCTCAGATGGTACAGGAAATAACTGGAATTGGATTACTACAGGAATTAATGATCCTGATGCTACTATTAATCTAAGGGCTCCTAGCAACCAGATACAACTTAGAGGAACTATTCTTCAAGATAACGCACAAATTTCTTCTTTAACATTAGTTCCTAATTATACTCAAAGTCCTTACTATAGTACAACTCAAATTAATTATGTAGGAGATCCAAAGACAAATGAACTAAGTTGGAAGAGAACCCCTGCTCAAAGACCATTATTCCAACTAAGGTCAGAACTACACCCTTCCCAATATGATATTGGTGTTCTGATGAACATAAGTTACCCATATTATCTAGATTAACTCTTGATTTTATAGAGTTTATCTATTAAAATTATGACCATGTCACAGAATACTGTATTCATACAGAAGAGTGAGTTACTCAATGGAGTATTAAGATACTCATCACTAACACCTCTAGATAAAAACTATATTGACCCTTATGGTACACTAAGGAATAGAGACAGACTAGTTGAATTTCATAATCAACTTGAATCTGATGGTTATGTTTTTAAGTTTCAAGATGATGAGGCTGAAACTTTATATAATAAGCTTTATAATTCAATTACTAATAACTTTGATGTATCATCACCTTTCTTATTAAGTAATAAATTATTTCCTTTTCAAAATATAGGCCTTAACATGGTCTGGAATCAAGTAAAAAATGATGATTGTAACAGAATCTTAATCCAATGGGATACAGGTGCTGGTAAAACACTTCTCAGTTGTTTAATAAGTCAAAAGTTGTTTCAAGAAGATTTAGTAGATATTGTACTGGTTTTCTGTAAAAAAATTAAACAACATGACTGGGAACAAGAGTTTAAGCGTATGACCACTTGTTCAGTTGCAAAAGTTGGAGAACTTGAAAGAAGTAAGAGGCATAAGTTCTATAAAGAAGACAATAGTCAAGTATTGGTTCTTAATTACGAAAAAGTTCGTGGTCCTAGTATGGTTAAAAAAGCAGGAGTAAGAGGAAAAGTTGCGGATTATTCCCGTACTGACCTTCAACAAATTCTTGAAAAAATTGAAGGCAAGAGAGTTCTAGTTGTAATTGATGAAGCACAAAAAATCAATACAGGAACTAGTTTGCTCAGTGAAGGTTTTGAGACACTTCTTAGTAAGAATGAAGGAACCAAATGTCTTGCACTAACAGCAACTCCTTACACAACTAGTCCTTTAAATATTAGAAATATTTTTACAACTATTAGTCCTGGTATTCCTGGGGTTAGTGACCTTACAAGAGATGAATTTAAAAGAGTTTATGCTAAAGAACTAGAGGTATTTGAACGTGGTTATGTTCGTGAACTTTATGTTAGAGAGTGGGACCGTACCAAATTACCACTCCTTGGTAAGAAACATGAAAACTGGACTCACATTGCAATGAAAAGTGACCCCCACATTGCTAAGCAGTTTCCAGAAAGTATGCCGAAGAGAATAGTTTACCAACTTTCTGACCAAGACCGTATTGTTTATGATTGGGCAGAAGAAGAGGCAAGGGCACGTTACAATCCAGATAACCCTGTTTCAAGTTGGGCCTATATTGATACTTTAAGAATGATTTGTAACACAACCGAAGGCCTTAGGAATAGTGAAAGTAAGTTTGCTAAAGAAATAGTTGAACAATTTGATGATTTGATTTCTATTGAAAACAGTGCTAAGTATCAATTGATTGAAAGTAACCTTGAGACAATTTTTGAAGCAAATGAAAAAGTAGTATTGTTTACTTTCTGGACACATGGGACACTATTCCCATACCTTGAAGCTTTAAAGAAAAAATTTTCTGGAGTTCCTATCCTACCAATTTGGGGTGTAGGTATGAAGGCAGAAGAGACAACCCGTAACATTCAAACTTTTAATTCAACTAAAGGTCCTGCAGTGTTACTTACAAGTGATGTTGGTCAGGAAGGACTAAATCTATATGCACCATATCTTTGGAACATCGAAATTCCCAGGACTTATGCAGAATACAAACAACGGAAAGACCGTATCAATCGTGCAGATTCCCGTTCAAAGGGCATTAGTAATACCTGGATCTACCGTCCAGTTGCAGTGGGAACTATTGAGGAGCGGGTGGATGGCAAAATTCTTAGAAGAAGATCTGAAGCAGAAGCCATTCGAGGTGTAGTAGATGAGAATGTAGATATGGATGACACCATTGAAATGACACCAAAAGGTTTGTTATTTAATTCTTGAAATCAAGAGTAGCTTGTTATATACTTCATTAATCAAACGAGAGGAGAAATTATAGTAACTAAATGTTCTTATTAATCTAACATTGGAGTAATTTTGACACGTTTAATTGCACTTGGAGTTTTAGCAATATCATTATTTATAGTAAATAATGCTTCTGCGGACACCAACAATACAGTAACAACGACAACAAAAATTGAAACACCTGTAGTAAATGTAGGACTTGTCCCTAGAGAAATAGTATTAAAGTGGGAGAAGGTAGCAGTATGTGAAACCGGTTATAACTGGACTCTCAGAGGTCCCCTATACTCTGGAGGTTTAGGAATTACTAATCACAATTGGACTTCTTATGGTGGTGGTCAGTTTGCTAATAATGCAGCTGATGCTTCTATAGAAGAACAAATATATATAGCAAAAAAAATAAATTCGAGTGGCTATGTTCCTGACCAATATGGTTGCGGACACGGCTGGTAGGGAGAAAAAAAGATAAGTATGAAAAAAGTAAAGAAGTATGACAAGATGCAAAGAGAACTGATGGACTACATCTTGTCCGGGAAGATACACTCTACTATGATTGGTAAGACAATTATGGTTGACCACAGTGATAAGAAAGAAAACCTTTCTGACATAGAAGAGTTTGTAGAGTATATGGTTTCCTTAATTAAGAGAGCAGAGAACTTTGGAAAGGATAATGTAAAGGAGTCCTGATATTAGGTAAGGAGTTGCAGACTCAGAAAATGGGTCTATTTACAGGGTCGCCCGGGAGTCGCAGTTGAAATTGATTCCTCCTCCCGGGGACTCCTTCTCACCAATATCCCTTCTATAATTATATGAGAAGAGAAAACCAAGAAGTTATTGATTACAGTTGGCAAAGTGATGCTATTTGTAAAGACCTACCAACAGATATGTTTTATCCTGGTAGAGGTTCGGTTGTCTCTAAAGTTATTAAAGAGAGATGTGCAATTTGTCCTGTAAAGGATGCCTGCCTAGAACATGCCCTTAAGTATGAAGCCCATGGTTATTGGGGTGGTACAACTGAAAAAGATAGAGTTGCCATTAGGATGAACAGAGACATAATACTTATCAAACCTGAAACAGTTTTTTGGTATAGTGTTAGTGAAGCAAAAAGAGAAAAAGAAGAAAACAGAACTAAGATTCAAGGGCGTGGTCGAAAGGCCAGAGTATGTGGTACATACAGTGCTTATAAAGGTCACTTAGGAAGAAAAGAAGTTCCTTGTGAACCTTGTAAAAAAGCAAACAGAGATTACATTAATGATTTGAAAATTAAGAAAGCGGCGGAAAATGGGGAATTCACCTTTTAAAGTTGGATTGGTTATTCCTATCCTAAATAATTTTGACCAAGCAGTTGACCTTATCTATAGTGCAAAAACTAAAGAGAATGAATTAAAGGTTTACATCCAACCTCAGTATAGGTATCAACTACCTTTGTCTCAGGCCTGGAACAATGGTATGAAGCAAGCCATCATGGATGGTTGTGATTATATTATTATTGCTAATGATGATACCCTTTTTGCACCATGGTCAATTGATGCCTGGGTAAGTGCAATGAGTAAGGAATCAGACAATATTGTCTTAACAGCTCCTTTACATGTAGGAGATACTTTTGATGAACCATTTGAGATTGTATTCTCAGATGAAGATACAGAGTATAAGTATGTAGAAAAAGAACTTTTCTCAATGGTAATGGTAAGAGCAGATTTCTGGGAAAAGTGTGGTTGGTTTGATGAAAACTTTGACCCTTGCTGGTGGGAAGATAATGATATGCATTATCGTATCACTTTACTTGGATTTAATATTAAAAAGTATGAAATCCCTTACATTCACCTAGGCAATCAGACAACTAAGAAGTTGACTAAGCCAATCAATTCTATTAAGAGTGGAGAGTATTACCTTAAAAAGTGGGGTAGCCAAAACCGAAACTTGATAGAGAGGTATAAAACCCCGTATAATGATAGTACCCTAACTCCAAAGGATTGGATCAAGTAATGAAGACACTAGTTTCATTTTTTATTAACCTAATAGGTTTAATTCTACTAATAGCAATTATTGCTGTTGTATGCTTTGCACCATTGTTAGCTAGTTATTTTTGGAACTTTAAAGTAGGGGTTGAATCCTTCTTTGGAGTTTACGGAATAACAATTCTTTCAATTATTATCAACAAACTATCTAAGGCAAAGGAAGACAACTAATGGCAAAAACAAAAGTATTGGCGTACGGTGATTACTGCTGTGCTACTGGGTTCGCTACCGTAATGGGTAACATTATGAGGGAACTAGAAGCAACAGGAAAGTATGACATTGATGTTGTTGCTATTAACTATGACGGAGGACCTTTTGACCAAACCCAATGGCCCGGACAAGTATGGCCTGCTATCAGTGCACTAAGACAGCAAGGTCCTTACGCTGACCTTCATGGAAGACAAGTTTTTCTTGACCGACTCCAGCAAGGTGACTATGACGTAGTATTCATTGTTCAGGACACCTTTATTATGTTGCCAATTACACCTCAGATTCTTGAAGTGCAACGTAACAAGCCAAAGAGTTTTAGTACAGTTTACTATTACCCGTTTGATTGTGGTCCAAAAGAAGAGTGGGTTACACAATGTGTTAACTCATTTGACTTCCCAGTTGCCTATACACAATATGCAAAGAATGAAAGTATTAAGTGGAGTGGAACAGCGGCTGAAAAGCATGACGTTATCTATCACGGTACAAACACAACTAACTTTTTCCCACTTCCTGAACAGGATAAGAAGCAAATTCGTTCTGCTTTCTTTGGTGACAATAAGGACCGTTTCATTATTATGAACCTTAATCGTAATCAAGGTCGTAAAGATGTTAGTCGTTCCTTCATGATTCTAAAAGAACTTAGAGACCGTGGATACAAGGAACCATTCTTGTACATGCACATGCAAGAAACAGACTTTGGTGGAAGTATTATTGAGCAATCTAAGAACTTTGGCCTTGAACTTCAAAAAGATTGGATTCTTCCTAACCCAGGGCAATTCTCTGCACATGCAGGATTCCCAATTGAAGTTGTTAACCAACTTTACAACTCTGCAGATTGCTACCTAACTACCTGTATGGGTGAAGGCTGGGGGTTGAGTATTACAGAAGCAATGGCAACTAAGACACCAATTGTTGTTCCAAACAATACTAGCATTCCAGAAATTACCGACAATGGTAAGCGTGGTTGGGTTGCAGGTTCTGGTGATAGTCCTTCACATTGGATTATTAAGGAAAATGACAACGACCGTATTCGTCCACTTATGAATGTAGAAGATGCTGCTGATGCAATTATCGAAATTATGGAAAATAAAAACGGAATTGTAGAAAAAAAGGTTGAAGCAGCTTATGAGTTTGCCCAGGAACTAACTTGGAAGCATGTTATGAAAGACTGGACAAATGTCTTTAACAAGGCAGTTAACAAGTCTAAGAGTGCTAACCTTCTTAAGGGTGGAACAGTAGAATGGAAGAAGTAAAAAGACAAGTAGTTGACATTGTTCTTTTTAATAACGAATTAGAACTATTAGACCTTAGAGTAAAAATCCTAGAAGATGTGATTGACTTCTTTATTATTAAAGAAGCAACTCACACCTTTCAAGGTGACCCTAAAGAACTACTTTCTAAAACTTATGACCATCCAAAGGTATTCACTTATGTAGTTGAGTTCTCATCTGGAATGAACACCTGGGAAAGAGACAGGTTCCAAAGAGGAACTCAAATTGACCTTAGGGCATATGGTATTAACGAAGATGCTATTGTTATGACTAGTGACCTAGATGAAATACCAGACCCACAAGCAATTGAATGGGTAAGGGACAATTTTAATCCAGCCGCTATGTATGCACTAGAACAAAAGATGCACCAATACTATCTCAATGTTAGAAATATGAGTGAACCTTGGGCAGGAACTAGAATTTGTAGTATGGAAAAGTATCGTTTGATGGATGCTGAAACCATGAGGCATTCTCAACACCTTTGCATGACACTACCTGATGCTGGTTGGCATTGGAGTTTTCTTGGTGGTGAAAAGCAAATTGAAAAAAAGATTAGAAGTTATGCCCATGAGGAGTATGACAATGAAGAAACTATTCAGCAAATTGCAAAACGTATGGTCAACAATGAAGATGTTTTTGGACGTGGTTTTACACTCAAAACAGTAGAATTGGATAACTCTTACCCTAAGTATATTCTTGATAATCAAGATAAACTATCTCATTTAATTAGAAAAGATTAATATGAATAAAGAACTTAGAT
>TBL_comb48_EPIDRAFT_1000933_pt1 | contig 22415 bp, 23 predicted proteins | sample TroBogEpilimnion_37_FD_10681 | JGI IMG/M metagenome (IMG submission 10681) | reverse complement strand
GGTGCCGCCTCTTTTTTGCACTACTGAATGAGCACGGCCGTGAACGCCCCATGCAGACATCACGCAGACATCACGCAGACATCACGCAGACATCACGCAACCAGCGTGAAAAAGGGATAGGTCTTCGAAAAACCTTCCACCGCACATTCACTCACGAAACGGACTTCTTTCTCCGCCGCCATGCGTTTCACGGCGGCTTCGGTGAACAGAATGTTTTGCTTCTGGGTGGCGGCCACCTTTTCCACACGGAATACGAAGTTCACCTCGGGGCCGTGGAGATTGAGTTCGTTCATCGTCGGCACAGTGCCGAGCATCGCGGTGCCGAAATGCAATACGAGACGGAAGGGCGGATTTGCCGCGAGCTGCACTTCGTACAGCTTGGCCACGGCCTGGCGCACCTGAATGGCGCTGTCCTCGGTGTCTTCCCAGTAGCAGAAAAACCCGTCGCCGAGGTACTTCGACATATGGCCACCACATTCGTCGATAATCTGGCGGCAGTTCTTGAACCAGGTACCGGTCATGCGCGGAAACTGCGCGTCCGGGAGTGTGTGTGAAAGCTGGGTCGATCCAACGATGTCCGCCACCATGAGCCAGCACTGTGCCTGGCGAATGTGAATCATCGTAGAAGCCAGGGTCTGCTGGCCCGCCGAATGCGTGGCACTGTGAGCCTCCGTGGCAAATTCCAGCTCGTGGCTGGCGATGCGGATAATGTCACCGTTGTGCAGGCGCACCGAATGCGAGATTCGGCGGCCGTTCACATAGGTGCCGTTCGCACTGCCGAGATCGACCAGCCAGAATTCGAGTTCGCCTTGTGCCTGAATAATCGCGTGACGGCGGGAGACTTCATTGTCGGCCAGCGGCAATGCATTGTCCGGTGCGCGGCCAATGCTACAGGTACCGTCCAAGACATGGCGCTCCCCATTGGGAAGCCGCAGCCAGGACTGGAGGAGGTTGGTGCTCATGCCATGAATTAACGTGAATTCTGGCAAAGGATGTCATCCAAGCCAAGAACCTTGCATGAAAATCGTCGCTTGTAAGTGGACACGAAGTTCGTGAACATACGCCACGATGGGCGTCTCCCCCGATTTTCATGCCATTTTCAACGAGATCGAGGCCGGACTTTGGTTCGTTATCGCCCTCTCTCTGGCCATTTGGCTGCGCATGCAGCGCCCCTGGCGTTGGCTGCTCCCACTGTCGTTTGCCGTGTTTGGCGTTTCCGATCTCATCGAGGCTCAAACAGGTGCCTGGTGGGAGCCGTGGTGGCTGCTGGTGATGAAAGCCGCCTGCGTGCTGGTGTTTCTGCTGGCATTTCGCGAACGGCGGCGTCAGGAGAAGAAGCATGGCTGAATCTCCTTTTAAATTTTGCACCAACTGCGGTCAGGACAACTGGATCCCGAAGAGTGATCGCGAGTTTGTCTGCGCCCCCTGTGGCTTCCGGCATTTCATCACGCCCATTCCGGCGGCGGTGGCCTTGATCCTCGATGCTCAGGATCGGGTGCTCGTCATCCGCCGCGCGCACGAACCCGGCTTCGGCCTGCTGGGGCTTCCCGGCGGCGTCATCGAACCCGAAGAAACCGGCGAGATGGCTGCCGCCCGCGAAGTTCACGAAGAGGTGGGCATCGACCTGCCTGCGAGTGCCTTCACCTACTACCTAGCGCTCAACAACCGCTACCCCTTTCAAGGCTACGCCTGGCCCACACTCGACCTCTGCTACATGGCGCGCGTGCCTGATTTCAACCATGTCGTCCTGCAAGACTCCGAGGTATCCGAGTTCATGATCTGCCCCCTGGATAAAGTGCCACTGCATGAATTCGCATTCGACACCAATGCAGAGGCGGTCAGGCACTGGCGGGCACTGGCGCCTCAAACCAACGGCCATGCTCCTTGATGAGATCGATGAGCCGCTCGACGGCCTCTCCCTCAGGAATGTTGAACTTCACCGCAGTCTTGCCGACGTAGAGATTGATCTTCTCAGGAGCACCGCCGACGTAGCCAAAGTCGGCGTCGGCCATTTCGCCAGGACCGTTGACGATGCAGCCCATGACGGCGATGCGCACGCCTTTGAGGTGCCCCGTGGCGGCGCGGATTTTCTGCGTGGTGGTCTGCAGGTTGAAGAGCGTGCGACCACAGCTCGGGCAGGCGACGTAGTCGGTTTTGAAAATGCGCACTCCAGCAGCCTGGAGGATGTTGTAGCTGATGCGCAGGGCCTGACCGGGGGCGGCTTCGCCGTTCACGATCACGCCGTCACCGATGCCATCGCACAGCAGCGAACCGATGTTCGTGGCCGCCACGAGGAGGTTCTCCGTGAAATCATCGCTGCCAGTGGATTGCAGTGTGTCTTTGAGCAGGATCACATGACGCGGCTGCAATTTGGCCGCCAGCAGACGATACGCAGCGATGACGGGCAGCTTGAGTCCGTCCTTGATGGTCACGAGTCTGGCATCGGCACTGTCATAAAGACTGGCGATCGCCGCATCGTCGCGCGGGTCGATCTCAATGACACCACTGTCTTCAATGACGACCTCAGGTTTGTAGTCACCCACCTTGTCGATCTTATGAGCGACGGCGTCCCACTTCTGGCGAGTAGTGAACACGGGCACGGTTTCATGCCCGCCGGCTTTGACACCATTGATCGTGAGCACCTGTGACTCGCGGCGCACATAGTCGAAGGGATCGTAGCTGACCGCTGGCGCATTTGAAATGTGCTCGAACTGCGCGGGGAGGCCTTCGTTGTAGGGCTTCACGAGCTGCTGAGCCACCGGGATCTCGAAGATGGCGTCTTCAGTCAAAGAAACGCGCACCGTATCGCCAATACCGTCGGCCAGCAGGGAGCCGATGCCGATGGCGCTCTTGATGCGGCCATCTTCACCATCACCCGCTTCGGTGACGCCGAGATGGATCGGATAGTTCCAGTCTGAGCCGAGTTGATTGAGATGCGCGACGAGCAGCCGGTAGGCCTCGATCATGACCTTCGGATTGCTGGCCTTCATAGAGAAGAGGAAGTTGTGGTAGCCCTGCGCCCGGGCAATGCGGGCGAATTCGAGCGCGCTCTCGACCATGCCGAGCGGTGTGTCACCATGGCGGTTCATGATGCGGTCACTCAAGGAGCCGTGATTGGTGCCAATGCGCATGGCGCGTCCCAGGCGGATGCAATCCTTCACCAGCGGCACGAACTGCTCCTCCATGTAGGCCACTTCGGCGGCGTACTCGTCATCGGTGTATTCTTTGACCGCAAACTTCTTTTTGTCGGCGTAGTTGCCAGGGTTCACCCGGACTTTTTCCACCCACTTCACCGCTTCCATCGCCGCATCGGGTTTGAAGTGGATGTCGGCCACCAGCGGGACATCGCAGCCAGCTTTGCGGATGCCATCACGGATGTGCTGCAGATTTTCGGCGATGACTCGGGTCTGTGCAGTGACGCGGACGATCTGACAGCCAGCCTCGGCGAGTCCGAGGGCTTCCTTCACGCAGGCGTCCGCATCACGAGTGTCACTGGTGAGCATGCTCTGCACCACGACGGGCGCACCACCGCCGATCTGGACATTGCCAACCATGACCGGACGTGTTTCACGGCGCTGGTAGTTGTAGAGATCAGGACAGTAACGGAGCAGTTGGGAAGACATGGCGGGCGCTTAGAATGCCGGATTGCTGCCATGACGCAAACGGGAAGCCGCTGAGGGAAGCATGGCATTACAACTTTCTTACATGCCCCTTGCCGATCCAAGTCCTCATGCTATAATTTTATTAAATTTGGCTAATATTGTTGTTATTGAAGATCATCCACCTGTGTCAAAGCTTCTGTCCACTCTGTGCCGGGCAGAAGGGCATGATGTGATGGCCTTCGACAATGGCCGAGCCGGACTGGATGCGATCCGTGAGTTGGCTCCAGACGTGGCACTGGTGGACCGCCGCCTGGGTGAAACGGATGGCCTAGAAATGATTCGTGAAGCACGCGAAGCCTCTCCATTGACGCGTTTTGTCATGGTTTCCGCCTGTTCGGAGACCCGCGACATCGTGACAGCCGTGCGGCACGGCGTTTACGATTATGTCACCAAACCTTTCGAGCTGGATGAGATCAAAAGTGCGCTGAATCGCGCCCTGAATGAGCCTGCTGATCCCCTGCCGATCTCACGTCAAAAGCTCGTCATTCTCTGTCCAAAGCAGGCAGCATGACGGCCACAGCCGCCACTTAGCGTGGTGGCAATACCTGCCACTTTGAACATTGAAGTTGGCAGCCGCTGGCGCATTGGTACCGCATGGAAAACCTCCGCCGTCTGCTGTTTGCCCTGTCCGTCTTCGTCCTGGCCGCGCTGCTCTTCGCGTGGTGGCGTCATGGGCGGGAAGGCTATGGCCTGCTCAATCTGCTCAAGAGCGAAAAACCCGGCCCCACCGCGCTCACGCCTCCGCAAAAACCGAAAATCGCGGCAGATGAACTGCCCTTGTTGAGCCGGCTCAATGACGAATTTGCCAAGATTTCTGCGGCCGTGCTGCCCTCGGTGGTCAGTATCACCAACAAGACAGGGCGCCCTAGGCCGATGAGTTCCCCTTCCAAGCAAGTTCCACTCAACCAACGTGATCAGACCGTGCCCAGTCTCGGCTCCGGTGTGATCATTAGCAAAGAGGGGCATGTGGTCACGAACTATCACGTGATCGAGGGGGTCCAGGAAGCCATCCAGATTACCACCAACGACAACAAAAATTATCTGACCCTGATTCTCGGGGCCAACAAGGAACGCGACATCGCCTTGCTAAAAATCGACAGCCCGCGCATCGACTTCCCTGCGCTGCGCTTTGCCAACTCAGATGATGTTCGTGTGGGCCAGATCGTGCTCGCGGTGGGCAATCCCTTCGGACTCAGCGGTACTGTGACTCAGGGCATCATCAGCGCACGTGACCGCCATCTCAGCGACAGTCAGTTTGATTTCCTCCAGACGGATACGGTGATCAATCCCGGCAACTCCGGCGGACCACTGGTGAACATTCGTGGCGAGATCATCGGCATCAACGTGGCTCTTTATCGAGGTGACAAGAGCAGCACCAGTTGGCAGGGTGTCGGGCTGGCCGTCCCCTCCAACGAAGCCAAAATGATGGTGGAAAATATTCAGGCCGAGTTCAAGCAGAGTGCGAAGGAAACGACGGGGGTCAACATTACCACCGGCAAGGGCTACCTCGGCCTCGAAGTCAGCAGCGAACCCGTCGAGATTGATCCCGTCTGGGCCACCTCACGCCGGGGAGCGCTGGTGACGGACATCGGGAGCCTTTCGCCTGCGGCTGAGGCCGGGCTGCGCCAGGGGGACATCGTCACCAAGTTTCAGGGCATGGCCTTCCGCTCCCCCGCAGACCTGCTTCAGATCATCCGCACACAGCCGCCGGGCAATGAAGTGAAACTCGAAGTCATCCGGAACAACAAGATGGGCGACATCATCGCCAAGCTCGGAGCCAGACCCGACTCGAATCCTTAGCCGTTGGATTACCGTCGCGGCTTGAGCACCCAATGCTTCTCGCTGCGTTGAGTGGAGATTTGAAGCTCATCCTGTTGAAACTGCAGGTCGATGCTGCCGGTGCTCCAGGCGTCGATCAGCGGGATGTTCTGTTCCCTGGCCAGTTGAACGAGTGAAGCAGGCAGCGCTGTCTCGGTGGTGCGCGCGTCGCTCCCGCAGAGAATGATCTGTGGGCGGGCCTTGAGCAGGAATTCGGCGCTGGTGGCGAGGTCCACCTCATGCTGGCTTCGGATCAGCACATCGCAGTGCAGATCTGTGGCGCTGGCGCAGAGCGTTTTCTCTGTCTTCCAGCCTGCGTCACTCAGCCACAAAACACGCCAGCGCCCAAGGTGCAGCATCAGCACCATCGCACGGTCATCACCACGATCACTTTGCACCTGCAAGGTCGGGTGGAGCACCTGCGCCTCGACCTTGAATGCCTGGGTGTCTGATAACGTGACCCGTTCATCCACGTGCAATTTGTGCAGCGTCGGTGGCTGCGGCTGATCAAGCAACTGTTGCAGCGTGGAGTTCGAGCGATCTCGTCTCCCCGGCTCCTGCGTGCTGCAAAAAAGCTGGGGTGCCTCAAACGTGGCGAGGACTTGCGGAAGCGCACCGATGTGGTCGGAGTCGTTATGGCTCAGAAACACCCCCCTGATGTCGTTGACCCCGCTGGAATATAGATAAGGGCGCAGCACACGGCGGAAGCTGGCTTCACTGCCGGTGTCAAACAGCCAGTGCGTCCTGCCGATGCGCAGATGGTTCGCCGCGCCGCCAAAGGGCATCTCCAGCATGTGCCAGACAGCGGGGGCATGGCTGAAAGAGGCGCGTGGCTGAAAATGAAAATTCGCGCCCGGCAGACCCGCGAACCATGCCGCGCTAACAATCATCGCCTTCGCCAGCGCCCAATTGGCATTGTTGCAGATGATCTGCGCACCGGTCAGTCGCAGCCCCGCCGCGCAGAGGCTCAAGCATGTGGCCCCAAGACACAGAGACGAGAGCGGAACGAGCACGCAGTTGGCGATCACCGCCACTGGAGTAATCGATTGAAAATGCCCTAGAATAAACGGCAGGCTGCCGATCCATGCAGCAAACGACACACTCAGCGTGGTCGCAAGCCACAGACGGCATCTGCTCCACGTGCGTTGTCGCCAGTTGGCGAGTTGGGGTGGCAAAAAAGGATCGAGCCGGGTAAACGGCAGCAGTTTTTCCAGCAGCGGCGCGGAACCGACGGCGCTGAGCCACAACACGCCGAATGACAGTTGAAAGCCCGGCATGAAAAGCTGATGCGAGTCGGTGGCCAACAGCAGCAGCGCTGCGGCACCCAAGCTGTTCTGCAGCGATGATTCGCGGTCCAACAGCACGGCACTCAAGTAAATCGCCACCATGAAAGCCGCCCGTGCCGCCGAAGGCCGCCAGCCAGTGACAAACGCATACGCAAACACGACAAAGATCACCACCCACAGCGAGTTGCTGCGCCGCACCCTGATCTGCTGCAGCAGCACCATCACGATGGCTCCCAGCAGCGCCACATGCAGACCACTCACCGCAAAGACATGCAGCGTGCCGCTGTTGCGAAACGCATCCTCGATCTCGTCATCCGCCTCGGCCGCCACACCCAACGCCATGGCACGAATCACGGCGAGTGTTTGCGGATCGTCTTCGAGATCTTCCGAAAGCTGTCGACTGATCCACTGCCTGCAATCTTCCGCCGCTTCCAGAAAGCTGCACCACAGTGCTTCACCACTGGCACCGAGACGCCGCATGTGGACAATGTCCAAACGGGCCACGCGTCCCATGCGCAGCGAGTACTCCTGAGCATCGAAAGTGCCGGGATTCGAGGCTGTACGCGGCAGGTAGATGTTGCCTTGGAGTTCAAACACTCCCGCACCAGGAAACCGTACGCCTTGGGGCAGCCGCACCAACAGCGTGGTTGCTTGTTCCATCACGAGTCCCGCTGCCGGGATTTCGATCTGTCGCGTCGTGCAAAGTGCATGGGTGCGGCCATCCGCATTGGTGTCGAACTCCGGCAGCAAACTGCCACGAATCGTCGCTGGCACCGGCCTCCCCTGCTCCAGCAAGGCTAGGCGCAGCGGATGGCGGAACGTTTCATCGGTGCGCGTTGTGTGAATGAAGGCAAAGACCATCAGACACCCAGGAACCAGCGGCCATGAGCGCCCGCTGAAAAGCGCCGTGCTCAGAAATACGGCGGCGGCGGTGAGCAGCCAGATGGCATGCGCTTGCAGCCATCCCAAGTCAGCGGCGACGATGCCGCAGACGGCCACGAGAGCTAATGCCATCAGCGGGTTGGCTCGGTTCCAAAGCTGGAGTTTTGCGAGCATCCACCACTGTTTTTGAAACGATCACGCCTTCGCTGCGCCGGAGGCTGCCGCTTTCGCACGCTGATCCATCAGCAGCTTGTACTGCATCTGTTCAATTTCCGTCATCCGATGGTGTGCATTGGCGCTGTGACGCGTGTTAGGAAAGTTGCTAATGATCTGCTCCAGCATGTCGCGCGCGGTTTCAAAATCATGCCGGTGGGTCAAATGCACGTCGGCGATGCGAAACATGATGAAAGCCGCATCGTCCACCGGCCAGTCCTTGCTCTGCAGGTGTTCTTCCAGTGCTTTCAAAGCTGCCTGTGGATTGCGCAGTCGTTCGGCATGCACCTTGGCAATTTCAGCCACCGGGAATGGGTCATCCGGCTTATCTTGGAGCATTTTTTCATAGTGCTCGATCGCGCCTTGGTAATCACCTTGGGCGATTTTGGCCGCTGCTTTGGTCATTTCATCCTGCTCCACCTTTTCGCCGGAGGAGAACACCGCCTCACTCATGGCGTCACCCAGCATCGGAATGACATATTTCACCGCAAGAAGCCCCCCAACCAGCCCCAGAACAATCACCATCACAAGCTTCGTGCCATCCCCAGCCTCTTTAAAGAAGGTGCAAATCAATGCGATGACCAACAGCGCAAGCGTGGCGAGACAGATGCGGATGATAAGGGTGGTGTTCATATTTCAATATGTCCATCGAGGCTATCAAACCGCCTGCTTTCCGCCAAGCACGAAATAACACCCCTGCCTTGGCTCCGGATTACTCACCCCTCAAATCCAGGCAAAGCACCCGTGGACCCGACTTACGCAGCAAGTCCTGCGCTTGCTGGCGCACATAGAGCAGCCCGTGGCTGAGCGCGGGCAGGCTCCAGGTATTGAGCGCATAAAACGGCTGGGTTTGAGCCATCACTTTGGCCCCTGCCGGACTCATATCCAGCCAGTGCAGTGAACCAGTTTCGCCGAGGCAAAGGAACGCACCGTCAGCGTACAAAAGGCTCGCTCGCAGGATGCTGAGCCGGGTGGGGTTGGCACGTCCGGTTTGCTTGCTGAACCCAGCATCCTCCCACTCAATGCGCTTTTCCCACACTTCGGCACCGGTTTCGGCGTTCACGCAAACGAGGCGCGACTTGGGCTCGGTCTCGCCGTCGATGGCATAAAGGTGGCCGTCGTGATAGACCGGATTCATCCAGTGGACGCCGAGCTTCTTCGACTGCCAGACTTCCTTCGCCTGAAACTCCACATCATACTCGACCATCACCCCACCGAGCGGACGTCCCTTCGGGTAGGCCGTGGTGATGAAGGCGCGATTTTTCTCGGGAATAACGACAGGGGAACTACCGATGGCCTGGATGTAGTCCTCGCTCCGCCACGGAAACTTGGAATGCAGTTTTCCACTCTTCGGATCAATGCACATCAGGCCGCCCGTGGCCGGATCACTCTCCCCACCCGCATAAATGATGACCTTCGTCTGCCCATGCAGCTTGGCGGGAATGGGGGACGCATAGCTCGCACCCCATGCGTCTTCGACCGTCCACATGACCTTGCCACTCTGCAAATCAAAGGCCGCCACGCTCACGCCCGCTTCCGCGAGACGCTCTTTGCGGTCGCGCAATCCCTCGTTGTCCTCGATCGGCGCTTTTTTGCCACCGACATTCAGGATCACGCGCCCTTCCAGAATCAGCGGCGTGCCGCCCGCACCAAAGAAATCCTGCGGCACATGGTACTCTTTGCGCAGATCATGCTGCCACAGCACCTTGCCCGTTTTCAAATCAAAGGCGTGCAACTCCGCCGTCACGCCAAAGGTCACGACGATGCCATCGGCGATCACCGGACTGCCGCGCGGGCCATTGCCGAAGCCATAGCGATCCTGATAGGTGATCGGGTAATCCTGTGACCAAAAGCGCTTCCCGGTTTCTCGATGCAGGCACTCAATCGTTTCCTTGCCTTCGAGCGCATGGAAGATCACACAGAAGTCGCCGCTGATAGCCGGAGAGTTGTACGCCTCCCCCATCTGGACCTCCCACACCGGCTTGGGTTCGTTCTGCGCCCAAGTCTTGAGCAAATGCGTTTCCGGCGATTGCGCATCATCCGTGGGGCCGAGCACGCGTGCCCAGTCGCTCTTTTTCGCCTCCGCCGCCAGCGGCCGCGGTGCCGCATGAAAGGTCAGCCGGTCAAACGCCTCCTGCGCAGAGCAGACGCGCAGGGCGAAAAGGAACAGAAACAGGATCGACGATTTGTGCATGTCGTGCCAAGCTAGCCACTGCCATGAAAAACGCCACTCTCATCCTTGCCACGGTCTGCCTTCTGAGTTCCTGCGCCGGTGGCCGTGGCGGCAGCAAGACCGCCCTCCAAACCAAGACCACCGGCAGCAAGGACAACCAGATCTTCGCCTGGCTGAGTTCCACAGCAGCACCGCAAACGGTATCACGCTGACCAGAAGCAGGCGCACGAATTAGGCACAGCAAAAGCCAATGATCGTCCGTTGAGCCGACTGAATTCCGGCGTATGTGACAGACAACCTCCAATCAACCCCATGCTCATTCCGACCTCTTTCCCCACGTCCAACGGCCCCGCTGAATCCAAGCCCCTGATCTCCGAGGAGGGCTGGGTCGTGCAGCACCTGTTTTTCACCATCGATCACGGCTACTGGGCCGCGCTGACACCGGAAGAGCGCCAGGAGCGCCGTGAAAACTTCACGCGCACCATTGAAGCCATCCGCAAGCACCCGGGCACGCAGTTGCTCGCCTTTGCGATGGTGTCGCCAAAATCCGAACTGGGCTTCATGCTGATCACGCCGGATCTGCACGACTCACAGCGCTTTGAGAAGCAGATCACCCTAGCGCTAGGCCCGGACGTGCTGACGCCAGCCTATAGCTATCTTTCCATGACGGAGTGGACCGAATACTCGCAGTCCGAAGAGGAGTTCAAGGCGCAGATCGAGAAGGCCGAAAATCTCACGCCCGGCACGGAGGCCTTCGACAAACGTGTGGCGGAATGGAAAGGCCACATGACGAAGTACTTCAACGACCGCCTCTACCCAAACATGCCCGACTGGCAGGTCTTCTGCTTCTACCCGATGAGCAAGCGCCGCAATGTGGGCGCAAACTGGTATGCCAATGATTTCGCTAAGCGCCGCGAACTCATGGGCGGCCACGCAAAAACCGGCCGCAAATACGCCGGCAAAGTCCGCCAGCTCATCTCCGGCTCCACAGGCCTCGACAGCCACGAATGGGGCGTGACGCTCTTCGCCCACGACATGTTCCAGATCAAAAGCATCGTCTATGAGATGCGCTTCGATGAAGTCACCACCCAGTATGGTGAATTTGGCGACTTCTACATCGGCATCCAGCCACCGACGAGCGAACTGCTACAGCGGGTGATGCTTGCGTGAGGCCGGATTGGGTGCATCACTGACTTCCCGTGTCAAATCAGCCCCTCACCATCGCTAATCGTCAGTTCAACTCCCGCCTCATGCTGGGGACGGGCAAATTCGCCAGCGGTGAGCTGATGCGGGATGCCATTGTGGCCTCGGAGACAGAAATCGTGACCGTCGCGCTGCGGCGGGCCGATTTGTCCGGCAAAGGCGATCCTTTTGCCAACATCCTCGATTTCATCCCGAAAAACGTCCTGCTACTGCCGAACACCAGTGGTGCGATGAATGCGGAGGAGGCCGTGCGCTTGGCTAGATTGGCCGTGGCGGCAGGCTTGCCCAACTGGGTCAAACTGGAGATCCATCCCGACCCGCGCTACCTGCTGCCGGACCCGATTGAGACGCTCAAGGCAGCCGAAATTCTCGTGAAGGAGGGGTTTATTGTCCTCCCCTACATCAATGCTGACCCCGTTTTGGCCCGCCGTTTGCAGGATGTAGGCACCGCCACAGTGATGCCGCTCGGCTCACCCATCGGCTCGCATCAGGGCATCACGACGCGCCGCCAGATCGAAATCATCATCACACAGGCAACTGTGCCGGTTGTGGTGGATGCCGGCATCGGGGCTCCCAGCCATGCCGCCGAGGCCTTTGAAATGGGTGCAGACGCCGTCCTGGTGAACACTGCCATTGCCGTGGCCGCCGACCCCGTCAGGATGGCGCAAGCCTTCAAAATGGCCGTAGAGGCAGGGCGCAGTGCCTATGAAATCGGTCTCAGCGAGGGTGCAGCAGAGGCGTCAGCCACCAGCCCACTGACGACTTTTCTATATCAATAGGCTGAAAAAGCGGCCTTTATGAACCCTTCACCAAATAGGTGAAAACGATGACACCGCAGAAAAGCAGTGCGGCTGCGAGACACATTCCAGTAAAGATGACCATAGTAATTGGGGATTTAGCCTGAAATCGAGCGTTCGCCAGTAGAAATTTCTTCTTGCGAAAAGAGGGCTTTGGGGCAGACTCCGCGCCCCTATGGCAAAAACATGCTGGCTCGAGCGCGACAAGCGCAAACGTAAAACCGTCGAAAAGTACGCTAAACTCCGTGCTGAACTCAAGGAGAAAGGCGACTTCGTCGGCCTCTCCATGCTTCCTCGTGATGCAAGTCCGACACGTCTCATCAACCGCTGCCGCGTCTCCGGCCGTCGTCGCGCGTTCATTCGCCGCTTCCAGATGTCCCGTATGACCTTCCGCGAACTCGCTTCCCAGGGAATGATCCCCGGCGTGACGAAGTCCAGTTGGTAGAATTCCGTCCGAACTTGCAGCCAGGGGCCATCTCTGGCTGCTTGGAGAGGCGGAGCGTTCTTCTCTGATGCCTACCTACTCCTACATCTCTGACGACCCTGAAAAAGGATGCCCTGCTTGCCGCAGAGGCTTTGATCTGCGCAGGCCACTCAGCAGACCCGCGCTTGAGTCCTGCCCGCTGTGCAAACAGCCGGTCAAAAAACTCATTTCCGGCTTTAACACGCCGAAGATCACCAAACCCCTCTCTGTTTCAGACGCCAAGGCCGCTGGCTTTACCATCCTCGAAAAGCGTTGCGATGGGAATTACGAAAAGCTGTAAACGCCTGACCGCGCCGCCTCATGACTCCTTTGCTCGCCAATGCTTCTGCTGAACTCGTACGCGAGTGGAGCTTCACTGCTAGTGAAGTCTTTTGGCAAGCCGTCATTGTGCTGGCCATTGTGCTGCTAAATGCCTTCTTCGTGGCGGCTGAGTTCGCCATCGTCAAGGTCAGGGACAGCCAGCTCCAGGCCGCTATCGATGACGGCACGCGTGGTGCCAAATTCGCCCAGACCGTGACGCGCAATCTGGACGCCTACCTCTCCGCCGGGCAGTTGGGCATCACCCTGACCAGCATCGCGTTGGGGATATTCGGCGAGCCGTTTGTAGCTGTCGTGGTGCAGCCGATGCTGTTCAAAGTTGGCATTGTGAATGAGACGGTCATCCGCTGGACTTCCATCGGCATTGCCTATGCCATTGTCACCTACCTGCATGTAGTCCTTGGCGAGCAGACGCCCAAGGTAGTCGCCATCCGCAAATCGCTGCCAACCGCGCTGCTGATCGCACGCCCGCTGCACCTGTTTTACATCGTGCTGAAGCCAGCGATCTGGATTCTCAGCGCCAGCACCAACGTAGTTCTCCGTTTCCTGGGCATTGCGGCCGTTTCCGAGCACGAGATCGCCCACTCTGAAGAAGAGCTGCGCCACATCGTGGCTGAAAGTCAGAAATCCAAAGAGGTAACGGAAACCGAGAAGGACATCCTGCTCAACGCCCTCGCCCTCAATGACCGCTGCGTGCGTGATGTGATGACACCACGCAATCAGGTGATCTCGCTCGATGCGGATGAAACCTTCGAGGCCAGCCTCAAAATTGCCATCGACTCCAAGCACACGCGCTATCCGCTCGTCGAAGGTCACCTCGACCACGCCATCGGCACCATTCACATCAAGGATCTGCTCGGCCTCATCGGCAAACCCCAGCCTGACCTGCGCAAGATCAAACGCGAGCTACAGATGGTGCCGGAGATGATGCCCATCGACAAACTGCTGCGCTTCTTCCTCGACAAACATGTTCACGTGGCCCTTGCCGTCGATGAATTCGGCGGTGCCGTCGGCATCGTCACACTCGACAACGTGCTGGAGGAAATCGTGGGTGATATTCAGGACGAATTCGACCACGAGGTCAATGAGTTCCGCCGCATCAACGACAGCGAATTCACCGTCGAAGGCACCTACAACCTCTACGAGCTGGCCGACCAAACCGGCATCGATCTCGACAGTGATGAGGTCACCACCATCGGCGGCTATGTCACCCATCTCCTCGGCCATCTGCCCAAGGTTGGCGACAAAGTCGTCATTGAAGAATATGAGGTGACCACCACCAAAGCAGACCTCCGGCGCGTGCTGCAACTGCACTTCAAGCGCCTTTCATCCGTGGCGGAGGAAGCTGCGGCAGCAGACGAATTGCCGGAAGGCGTGTGAGGCGGTTCACACCAAAGCCGTCGCATCTGCGACAAACGCATCCACGTCAGCCTCGGTGGTGCGCCATGAGCACATCAGCCGCGACCCGCCGCCGATGAAGCTGTAGAACACCCAGCCGCGTTCTTTGAGACCCTCTTTCATCCGGTCCGGCAGTTTGGCAAACACCGCGTTGGCATCCACCGGGTAGAGAATTTGCACGCCCGGCAGGTGGCCCAGTGCATCCGCCAGTCGCCTGGCCAAGGTGTTGCCGTTTTGCGCATGCCTGCGCCAGGTATCATCGCTCAAAATGCGCAGCCATTGCGCCGAAATGAAGCGCATCTTGGAGCACAGTTGCCCAGCCTGCTTGCAGCGGTAGGCAAACTCCTGGGACAGCTCTTTGTTGAAGAACACCACCGCTTCCGTCACCGCCATACCGAGCTTCGTACCGCCACAGCACAGCACGTCCACCCCGGCACGCCAGGTGATGTCGGCAGGGGCACAGTTCAATCCAGTCAAGGCATTGAAAAACCGTGCGCCATCCATGTGAATCGACAGGCCATGTTGTTTGGCGACAGCACCGAGTCCTTTAACCTCACCCGGACGGTACACCGTGCCCAGTTCCGTGCTCTGACTGATGCTCAGGGCGCGTGGTTTCGGAAAATGCACATCGCTTCGGGACGTCGCCAGTCGTTCGACATCAGCGGGGTCCAGCTTTCCCAACGGACTGCGGGCGAGCAAGATCTTCGACCCATGGCTGAAAAACTCCGGCGCACCGCACTCGTCCGTCTCCACATGCGCTTCCTGCGCGGTGATGATGCTATGATAGCTCTGGCACAGCGTGGCAAGCGAGAGCGAATTCGCCGCCGTGCCGTTGAAGACGAAATACACGTCGCAGTCAGTCTCGAAAAACCGCCGGAACGTCTCACAAGCCTCAGCAGTGGTTGAGTCGGCTCCATAGCTGGGTTGATAGCCTGCATTGGCCTCCTCCAGGGCCTGCCAGGCTTCAGGGCAGATACCGGATGTATTGTCCGAAGCGAAGTGGTATTTCAGCTCAGCGTTCATGTTTTTACTTTCGGTTTTCCATGCCATGCCAGCACCATTCCCGCGATCAGTAGCAGCAGATCACGCAGGATGAGGTCGTAATAATTGGAGGTGGCGTCCGCGTGGCCGAAGCAGCCGCAGCGGATGTCAATGCCACGCCACCACGAGAGGCTGATGGCAGCCAGAAAAATCACCAACGATCCATTCAAGATCAGCAGACCGCCGGAACGCAACACGCCGCTCATCACGGCCAGTCCGGCAAAGATTTCCAGCCATGGCAGCCCCATGGCCAGCCACGCAGCCCAGGGATCGCCCAGCAGATCAAAGCTGCGGATGTCATCCAGAAACGACATCGGGTCCATCACCTTCAGAATCCCTGCGTAAACAAAGACGCCGCCGAAAAAGAAATGAAGGAGAAGTCGCAGCATGGGGACGGCAAACTTACGGCACCAGTTCCACCATCGGCAACAAAATGATGACCAGCTTCTTGTCTTCATAGCTCTCTCCTGGGCGGGGCATGCCCCGCAAATCCAGCGGGCGTCCCAACAAGGTGGCCAGTTGTGTGGCAAAACCAGCACTCGGCACGGGGCCGCCGCCGCCAAAGCTGAGCCGCGCATCATCATACACCCGCATCAATTCACCGCCATGCAGCACAATGGGAGATTTGCCACTGGGTTCAATCCCCTGGATGGAAACCAAATCAGCTCCCTCTTCCCCCATCAGCTTCGCCGCCAGCAGTGGATCGAGCCGTCGCGCCAGATCCCCGGCGTCGGCTCGTTCGAGAATCTTGGCGTTGATGATGGGAGTCTCGGCACTGCTCAGTCGTGGAAATTTCTCCTGCACATGCTTGTTCACCGCCAGTGCCACCGCCTTCATGGCCTCCGGTGTCCAATGACTGTCATGCGCAAAATACACCGGTTGCCTGTCACGGAAATCCCAGAGTGCATCGGTCATGTCCATCACCTCCATGCCTGCTGCTTTCAATTCGGCCAGCCTACCCACTTCCTCTTTCAAACGCCTCACATAAAGCTGACGGCCAGAGCGTATCTGTTCAGGGTACAGCGTGGCACGGTCTGGAATGGCAATCACCAGCAGTGGCGTCTCCTGCGCCTTGAGCTGTGCCGCCAGCTTGATCAAACCGGAGAACACGTCATTCCCAGGGCGTTTGGCATGAGCCAGACGGTCGAGTTCTCGGTGGTCGAAGAGCCAGCCTTCACGTCCGAGAAACACTGCGCTGTTGCCTTCGCTCAGCGCATGCATCAGCAGCCACTGCGTACCGCTGCGCACCGTGGCGGCGGCCAGATTGGTCTTGGAAGTGGTGAACCAAGACGCGACTTCAAACAGCAGCGGCATGGCCAGCAGCACTGCAAACACTCGGATGATGTTTCGCACTGCCTTGGGGCTCAGCTCCGGCTCAGGCGGCACGATGGCACGCTTCACGGGGATAATGGGTGGCAGCGTCGGTTTCATGACATGGGTGCGGCATGCGTCCACAGCATGGCCACGGCAAAGATGAACGTGAGGAGGCAAATCGTCGCCTTCCAGGGAGCTGGCTCGCGCAGAAAATCACGCGAGTGCGGCAGCCCGATGAGACAGCTCAACGCGGCAACGATGGTGAGAACATGGAAATCCGTCCGCACCCGCGCCTGCTGCAGCAAAGTAGCGGTCGTCTGCGGCGGCGGTGCAAACAGCGCCTTCAGATGCAGCCAGGTGTCGCTGAACGAAGCCGTTTGCAGCAGCGCCCCAATCACGGTGACAGCCAGCAAGAGCACGCCCAGGCGCAGCCACTTTCCCTGGGTAAAGCGCCGCAGCGTCAGCGCTTCCTGCACCTGCTCCGCCACCTTGAATCCGAACATGCCACCCAGTCCGGCGATCACATCGCCAGCAGCAGTGAAAACAAAATGCAGGCTCAGCAGCAGCCCCAGAAAGCCCATCCACGCCACGCTGGTGCCCAGGCTTTCCGGCCCACCGCGAAAAACGATCATCGCAAGATGCCACAGCGGATCGACCAGCAGCACCCATTTGCCAATTCCCAAGCAGAAGCGCAGCACCCCCTGCGCCACGTCAAGCGTGGCCGGTCGTGGTTTGACGTAATAGCGCACCGCCAAAGCGACGGGCAGCAGCACAAACAGCAGATGGTGGAGACTGATCAGCACAAGTGTATGGAGATGGCGATGGCTAGACGCCCGTCAATCGTGGAATCTTGGGGGCAATGATAACAGTTTGCATGGCGGGGCACTGGTTGCCACAGCTTGTCAGTGCCTGCTGAGGACAGGAGGGAGTGGAAAAAACGCGAATGAAGCGATTGTCGCGGCGTTTATATTGATGTCATGCACGACATCGACCCCCATCTCCCTGAACACCTTATCCGCCGTGATTTCCTGAAGAAACTCGCCGCTGCGGGCACTGCCGCGTGGATGACCGGTGAACCTCGGGCGATCTGGGCGAAAACGGGCGACAAGGTGACACATCCACCAGCGAAAGCCGATGCCTGCATCCTGCTCTGGATGGCAGGCGGCATGGCGGCACCAGACACGTTTGACCCCAAGGGCTACCTCCCCTTTGAGAAGGGTCTGGAGGTCAAACGGATGCTCAGCACCTTTCCGGCGATCAACACGAACGTGGATGGCATCAAAATCTGCCAGGGGCTGGAAAACATCGCGCAGGTGATGGACCGCGCCACGCTCATCCGCAGCGCGGTGCAGCCGGACCTCGGCAGTATTTTGCATTCACGCCACCAGTACCACTGGCACACCGGCTATGTGCCGCCGCAGACGGTGGCCTGCCCGCACATCGGCTCCTGGATGGCGAAAGTGCTCGGCCCGCGCAATGCCGTGATGCCCGCCTTCATCAACATCGGCCAGCGGCTCGAAGGCGTGGGCGAAAGCGAAGAGCTGAAAGCCTTCACCACCGCAGGATTCTTTGGCAGCGAGTTCGGCCCCATGAACCTACCGTTTCCCGAGGAGGCCGCACAGTCGGTCAAGCCGCCGAAGGGCATGGACGCGAACCGTTTCGCCAATCGTGACCGTCTGTTCCGCAAGTTGGTCGATCAAAGTCCGCAGCGCGAGTTCATGAGCGACTACCAGCAGGAATCCATGCTGCGCAGCATGGACAATGCCTACCGCTTGCTCAGTGCCAAGGAGCGCGAGGCCTTCGACATCACGCTGGAGCCGAAGGAGAACTACGCCAAGTATGACACCGGCCGCTTCGGCCGCGGCTGCCTGCTCGCCCGCCGCTTGGTCGAGGCAGGCACCCGCTTCGTCGAGGTCACCACCGAGTACGTGCCTTTCTTCCAATGGGACACCCATAAGGACGGCCACACGACCGTAGAAGCCATGCACAAAGAGATCGACCTGCCCATTTCGCAGCTTGTGCGGGATCTTGAAGCCAAGGGTCTGCTGGACCGCACGCTCATCATCATCGCCAGCGAATTCAGCCGTGATGCACTCATGGAGGGCAAACCCGGCTCCACCGCGAATGACCAAACCACCTTCAAAGTCGATACCCTCAGCGAAATGAAGCACTACGGCCTGCACCGTCATTTCACCGGTGGCACCAGCGTGGTGATGTTCGGCGGTGGCATGAAGAAAGGTCATCTGTATGGCGAAACCGCCGATGAGCGCCCTCTCATTGCCACCAAGAATCCAGTGAGCGTCATGGATCTGCATGCCACGATCATGACAGCCATGGGCATCAGCCCAAAGACGGAGTTCGAAATCGAAGGCCGCCCCTTCTATGTCACCGCAGACGGCAAAGGCAAAGCCGTGACGGAAATCTTCGCTTAAAAAGATTGGTGAGGTGGATTCTGCCCGTTTAAGCTTCCTATCCATGAACGCGCATCGCCTTCTCTGCATCGGGGTCACGACTTTTGTCCTGGCCATCTCCTCCTCTCTTCGTGCTGCTGACGGCGATGCCGAGTGGAAGAAGGTCGATGACATCGTCGAGGGCATCAAGAACCCGAAGGAAAAGCCCAAATCGCGCGAGGATGCTATCGCCATGCTCAAGAAAGGGCTGACCGAGTTTGATGCGGCGTATGCAACCGCATTGAAAGCCGGGCCGACCAGTCCCTCCCGCTGGGATGCCGCCTTGTTTGAAGCCATGACAGGACGCGTGCGCGAGATCACTGGAGTTGCGGGTCCCGAAAAAAAGGCCATCACCCTCGAAGACATTCTCAAGGCCGAAGACGCCAAGCCCGAAACCAAATCGCAGGCCAGTTTGATCGGCGTCATGGAGGCTGCGGATGCTGCTGAAGCTCCAGGCGGAGACACCACCGCCTGGCTGGCGAAAGCCGAGAAGCATCTGAAGGATTTCCCGGCTGAAAAGATGAACAAAGTGGTCGAAGGCAAAATCAAGAGCATCAAGGCCTCCGCTGATCTCAAAACCAAGCCGCTCGAAATGAAATTCACCGCCGTGGACGGTCGTGAGGTGGATGTGTCGAAACTTCAGGGCAAGGTCGTGCTCATCGACTTCTGGGCCACCTGGTGCGGGCCTTGCGTGGCCGAACTGCCAAACGTGCTCAAGGCCTACAAGGAACTGCATCCGAAGGGATTTGAAATCGTCGGCATCTCGCTCGACGGCGAGAAGTCCGAACTCGAAGCCTTCGTGAAGGAAAAAGGCATGGAATGGCCGCAGTACTTCGACGGCAAAGGCTGGCAGAATGAGATCGCCACCAAGTACGGCATCCAGTCAATCCCCGCCATGTGGCTCCTCAACAAAAAGGGCATGGTCGTCAGCACCGCTGCTCGCGGTAGCCTGGAAGAACAGGTCACCAAACTACTCGCTGAGTAATCAGCCTGCCTGCATGGCCTGCGCGAGCAGGCTCATGCTCGCATTGCCCCCCGTCAGCACGCAGGCCACGCGCTTGCCCTGCCACGTGTCGCGTTGTTTTCTCAGCGCTGCATAGGCCAGCGCCCCCGCTCCTTCGGCGATGTTGTGCGTGGCCTGGATGATCTTGCGCATGGCAGACACGGCCTCATCATCACTCACGGTGATGATGTCATGTGCATGTCGCATGACATGCTCCAGCGCGTCCCGATTGGGCGTTTTGCAGGCCACTCCCTCCGCCACACGCGTCATACTTGTTTGTTCAACAAACTGCCGCTGCTGAAACGACAGCGCATACGCAGGCGCGTGCGCAGACACGACGCCGACGATCTGGGTCTTTAATCCCAGCGCTTCCCTCGCCGCAGTCACGCCGCAAAACCCGGACCCCAAACCAATCGGAACAAACACGGCATCCAGATCTGCCACCGAGTGAAATAACTCGAGCGCATAAGTCGCCACGCCGCGCACCAACCAAGGGTGAAAAGAAGGCACGGCATGCAGCGCCTCTATGGCAGCGAGTTCACGCGAGTATTCCAGCGCCTCCTGAAACTCACGACCATGCTCCACCAACTCCGCTCCCAGCGAGCGCATGGCAGCATTTTTCTCCGGGTTGTTGCCATGCGGCACCACGATCACCGCCCGCAGTCCAGACCGCTTTGCGGCAAAGGCAATGGACTGCCCATGATTGCCCGTCGAGGCGGCGATCACACCGCGCACCTCCGGCTGCTGGCGTTTCAGTTCATCCATATAGACCAGCCCGCCACGAATCTTGAATGCCCCAACCGGTGTGTGATTCTCATGCTTCAACCACAACTCGCAGCCTAGTCCCGCCTCCAACAGCGGCCAACGATAGGTCGGCGTTTCGCGAATGTGCGGACGAATAAGCGCCTTGGCGGCTTCGATTTCGCTGAGGGTCGGAAGTGGCTCCATCCATCATGGCTAGGCATGAACTGCCCAAAGGCAAGCCTCCAGCGAACATGACAAGGCTCAGCGCAACGTGTGCTGACGGCGGAAGTCCTTTGGTGACATTCCCACGACCTGCTTGAAGCGCCGCGAGAAATGAAAGGCATCATGGAAGCCGAGATCATCGGCGATCCTGGCCAGCGTGTGGCTGCTCTCCAGCAACTTCGCACAGGCACGCAGCACAATCGCATCCGCGCGAAATTCGCCTGGGCTTTTACCGGTCATCTGCACGAATCGTTTCCGAAAGGCGCTGTAGGACATGCCGAGTGAAGCCGCGATTTCTTCCAGCGAAGGCTCACCAAGTTTGCCGTCGGCCAGCATGCGCTCCACAGTCTCACGCCATTGCAGGGTCTCCGTGGTCTGGTGCCGTGAGGCATCAAACTGGAGAGCATCTGCCAGCCACTGCTGGAAGTGGCAGAGCCGTGACAGAGGTGTTTCCGCAGGCGCATCCGGTGGCGGTTGGAGGATGCGACGCAGCCGGTTCGCCCAGTAGGGCAGCGGACTGAGCTCCAGCACACGACTGCGGTCCCCCGGGTGCCCGGCGGACTGCCAGGCATCAAAAATGCTCCCATTGAACCACAAAAACAGCTCGCTCCAGCGCGCGCCCTCTTGAGGGCCATAGCTTTGATTCACGCCAGGCTTTGACCACACCAGCGTGCCGGGCTGCAGCACACAGCGAACGCCTGTGTCGTCCATATAGTCCGCCGTGCCCTCAAGCGTCAAAACCAGCAGGTAGTGCGGCGCTGGGCGCAGATAATGCGGCGGCGGCGCATGCGCATAGGTGGCCTGGCTGTTCCACTTGGTTCCTGCATAGACGATCTGCCCCAGATCGCAGTGCATGGGCCGCGTCGCGTTCATGTTCCAGGGGCCTGGAATATTGAAATAGAGGTTGGGGTCGCGCTCCTCGGCCATATCAAAATCTACATGCATGAGGTCAAACATTCAATTTAGAGAACGGTGGAATCACCGTATCTATATGTCAGACAGTCTATGCCCACCATGTGCCAGCCTGAACTCCATCGCCGCATTCCCCTGCCCTCTGCATTCTACGCAGTGCTTTGCGCGTATGCATTCGCGTTACCGCTCATGGCCGTAGATTATGTGAAAGACATCAAGCCGCTGCTCAAAGAGCGCTGCGTCTCCTGCCATGGCACCGTGAAACAAAAAGGCGACCTTCGTCTCGATGCGGGGGCTCTGATTCAAAAGGATGTGCGTCACGACTTGCTCGAACGCATCGCTTCCACAGATGAAGACGAGCGCATGCCCCCTGAAGGCAAGCGCTTAAGCGCAGAGCAGATCGAAATGCTGCGGCAGTGGATCGCCGCCGGCGCTCCATTTCCAAAAGATGAAGTGATTCCCAAGAAGCCCTCCGAGCACTGGTCTTTTCAGCCC
>TBL_comb48_EPIDRAFT_1000927_pt1 | contig 22473 bp, 19 predicted proteins | sample TroBogEpilimnion_37_FD_10681 | JGI IMG/M metagenome (IMG submission 10681) | reverse complement strand
CGCCTGCCACGGGGTCAACACCGAGGAAATCGCAGTCGAGGGAGAGGATGCGTGTCGCAGAACCCAGCTTCACGAAGGGCTTCACTCCGGCACCAAACACGGCCTTGTTGGCAGCGGTCTGGCCTTCGCCACCCACGGCTTCGTATTGGAAGAGTTTGACCTGAGGATAGGCGGTCTTCACTTCAGCGAGCAGACGCTGATAGGTCGGGGAGGTCGAGTCTCCCACCACGATGCCAAGGCTGGCACCCGAGGTCTTTTTCGCTTCAGCGACAGCAGCAGCAATCAGGTCGTTCGCCTTGGCCCAGGAGAGTTCCTTGCCAGCGCCCATTGGCTTCTGCGAGCGCTCAGGATCGTACAAATCCAGCACGGATGCCTGAGCAAAGCTGTTGATGCCACCACCCAGGGGGTGCAGGGGATTGCCAGCAAGATGGGTCGGACGACCTTCATGCGTGGTGACCACGAGAGGCACCGCACCACCGCTTTGCGGCATCGACGTAGCGTAGAGCAAGGACTTGCCAGGAATCATCCACTCAACGTGCTGAGTGTAGGGCAGGATGTTAACGAGCGGACGGCGGCAGCTTGCCAGACCCATCATGCCCACGCTGGCACCCATGATCTTCAAGAATTCACGGCGGCTGTTCTCACGCTCTTCCTCGTTTAGGGTGTCCCCCTCGGGGAATTCACGGCCCAGATTTTTCAAGAAATCTTCACGACGGTCCAGTTCGGCGACACTGCGCCAATAGCGCTTGGCGTTTTGCGGCTCCTCAGGATGCTTCCAAATTTTTTTCATGTGTCAGAAAAAGGGGCGCGGGTTAGCGGTGGCAGGCGGTGCAGGATTCCGGCGGCTGAATCTGCCAGTGCTTCTTGATCTGGGTGCCCACTTCAGTCTGGGTCACGTCTTTACCGTAAGTTTTCTCAGCCAAAGCGAGCACCTGTTCAAGGTTCTCGGCCTTGGCACCAACACCACCGATCGTGGTGGCGATCTCGTCCACAGGAACCTTCTTGTCGAGCAGTCCTTTGTAGAAGTCAGCACGCTTCAGATCGCCGGCCTTGTAATCAAGCTTGGTGACGAACTCGAGAGGGCGCAGGTTCTTTTCAGGATTGCGGTGGCAGTCAAGGCACCAGCCCATCGACTGCGGCTGATCGTGGCGGACGACTTCCATCTCAGTGATCTTGCCGTGGCAGGAAACGCAGGAGATTCCGCGGTTGAGATGGGCGCTGTGATTGAAATAGACGTAGTCCGGTGCCTTGTGGACTTTGACCCAGGGGATGGACTTGCCGGTTTCGTTGGCTTTGATGACCATCTCCAGCTTGGGAGAATTGCTGCGGATGTTGCCTTTGCCCGGGCCATGGCAATTGAAGCAGGTCTGATTCGTCGGGACGTTCGAGTGGCTGGAGGTCTCACCAAAGCTATGGCAGTATCGGCAATCGAGCGCGAGCTGGCCCGCGTGGATTTTATGTGAGAATGGCACCGGCTGCGTCGGTTCATAACCTACGCGAGTGTATTTCGGTGTGAAGTAGTAGGCAATGCCGACACTCACGCCGAAGGCAATGAACACGACGGCAATGGCGAGCTTGAGCGGCAGCCAGTTGGTCCAACGCGGAAAAAAGTTACCCATAGAAAGTGTCAGCAGATGAGCTTGTGAAAAATTTCACAAGGAGATTCAGAATATGAAAGCATGAGCAAGTTTGCAACCGTCATGTTGTTTTTTTTGAACTTTTATGCACAATCCTTGTCTATTGCGAACCTGTCGCAAAAAAAGCGCCTCTTTGGAACGCGTTTCCTCAACCCCACTCGACCCAGAGCACATTGTGCTCAAAATCCAGGGTCACACGGTAGTCTTCCAGCAAATACGTGCCCAGACGTGACGGCCCGGGCATGACATCCACCTGCGCAAAGGGGTAATAGGAGCCAAATAAGCCGAGAGCGTTGAACTCCAGCACGCGGACATTGGCCTCCGTGGGAGTCTGCGCACCACCGACACCTGTGATCAGGTAGTTCCCGCCCACATGCCAACCGCCGTTTTTGTAGCCCAACAGCGTTGCAACGCCGTGATTAAGTTGTACGCCAAAAATGGAGCCTGAATCAACCACTGCCTCCCAGGACAGCTTGCCGTATTTGAGCACCGTGGTTGGGACTCCGCGCTTCATGCTGAGGTTCGCCTTGTGACTATGCTTGCGCACGGGCCCCGCAAAACTGCGAGTGAAGCCAAACTCAAACTGGTCCTTCAAAAAATCGAGCGTGGCATACTTGCAGTTTTTGGCCAGCATGTTCACACCCAGCAGGGATATCCCCAGATGCTCCTTGAGAATGCCCGCACCTACGGTGGTGCGCTGCATGCGAATGATGCAGGGCAGGTTGTCCAGCCGCCAAGAACCGATCTGCAGCGTCGGAATGAGCGCCCCCATGCCCGGCACCTTTTCCAGTACTCCCGCCATGGTGGGTCGTACCTGTGGTACCGTGCGCATGCCAAATTCCACCGCCTGCTCCGCATCAAACACACTCAGGGCCGCTCCAGTGTCGAGCATGTACTTTTTCGGTTTGTGACCATTGAGGCTGACTTTGATGTACGGAACGCCTCGCTCATAGTACATGGGCACCTTGAGCACGCCCTCCGGCGGCGGCACACTGCGCGTGCGTAGGTTGGCACTGCCTTTTTTTGCCTGCTCGATTTCAGCCGTAGGAATCGCCTGTGCCTGCAACTGCTGCTGCAATTTCTCCGGCACCGCCTCCCGTTTCACTGCAAACGACTCCGCACATCCCGCGAGACCTGCCATGGCGATGACCGCCGGTGCAACTTTCAAGACGCTGGTGAAAAGCAGGCGATTCATGCGGCGCAAGCCATCCATTGCGGCGTTGCGGCTGTCAACCGCAGCCGCAGAGAAGAATTCGGCTCAGCGCTCCAGCCAAAGCGCATTGCCACGAAAATCCAGCGTCAGACGCGTGCCCTGCCAGAACCGTGAACCCACGCGCCTGGGTCCCGGCATGACATAAAGAATGGTACCTGGGTGCGTCTCGCCACACAGCGTGGTCGCAGGCACTTGAATCGTACGCGCACCCACCTGGTCTGCCCGAACGCTGCCACCCACACCCGTGAGGATCAAGTCATGCCCCATGCCTATGCCATCGTTCGCATGCCCCAGGATGAACCCGAATCCACTACGGCGTCCCACGCGACGCCGCCCGAGCTCACACGAATGACGGGCAGCCCATTGACCCAGCGCAGTGGCGTACGTGTGACCGCTCCGCTAGTGGGCTGAAATGCCCGCGCAAAACCCAGCTCCACACTGCCGCGCTGGTAATCGATGGTCATGAAACTGCAATAACGGCGCAAATGATCCAGGCCAAGAATGGCACTGCCAACGCCACCGGACCGAAAACTGGAAACACCACGCACCAGACAGGGCACGTCCGTGGCACGCCATTGGCCGAGTGCCATTGTGCTCATCACCGCCTGGCTGGCACCGGTGCTGCCATGCACGCCGCGCACCTGCACGCGGCTCGCGCTGGTGGGCAGCAGCAGCAGAATGGTGCCATGCCCATTGATGCTGGCCATGACTTGCGGTGTCCCTGCCCGCAGTTGCATCGGCACCACGACTTCAACCGCAGGATTCTGCGGTGCCACCGGCGGTAGCGGCAGCATGCAGGAAGAAAGCAAACACGCGAGCAGAAGGACGGAGAGCTTTTTCATGGGGCTGCCACACGCATAAACGCAATCCATTCAGGTGCATCCAGTCGTTCTGTGCAAATCGCACACAAATCCTTGTGCGCAGCGGCGTATTGTTGGAGGTTTCCGTTCTCCTCCCGCCAACCGCCTCATGCGCGACTACTTCATCCGCCGCTTTTTACTCATCATTCCGACTCTGATCGGGGCGACGTTGGTGGTGTTCGGAATCACCCGGGTGACCCCGGGTGGTCCGATGGAACGGACGATGCAGATGGCAATGATGAATGAGAAGGGCGGGGGCAAAAACGCAGGTGCCTCGCTTTCCGAAGAGCAACTTGCCGACTTGGCGGCCTACTATGGGTTCGACAAGTCCTTTCTATACGCCTACGGCATGTGGCTGGGCGTCCTGCCACGGGAAGACACAGCGCAGTTTGTAAAGTTTGCAAAGGACGTGAAGGAAGTGCCGGTCAGCTTGAAGGTGCTGCTGCCCCGGAAGCAGTGGACTGCAACCAATGCATACAAAGTCACCCCGGCCACGCTTTCGCGCGATGGGAAGCTCATCGCGTCCGATCCCACCGCATTGGAGGGTTGGAAGACACGAGTGGAGACTGAGAAGCAGCGCGTGGTAGTCTACCGGCCGGTCTTCAAGGGGATGCTCCACGGCTACTTCCACCTCTCCACCAGCTACAACCAGCCGGTGCTGGAGATGATGCTGTCAAAGATGCCAGTTTCCATCTTCTACGGCCTGGTTAGTTTCATCCTTAGCTATCTGGTGTGCATTCCCCTGGGCGTGCTGAAGGCGATCAAGCATCGCACGATGATCGACAACGTCACCTCACTGCTGATTTTCATCGGCTACTCCATTCCGGGCTTCCTGCTGGGCAGTCTGCTGGTGGTCTACCTAGCCGCACGGCATGGCTGGTTTCCGACCGAGGGTTTCACCGGTGAGAACTTCGCTTCGTTGGGCTTTTTCGGCAAGGTGTGGGACGTCATCCATCACGCGATTTTGCCGCTCGTTTGCTACATGATCGGCAGCTTCGCCTTCATGACCATGCTCATGAAAAACAACCTCATGGACAATCTGGCGGCGGACTATGTACGCACGGCCATCGCGAAAGGTGCCAGCTTCCGCCGGGCAGTGATTGGCCACGCTCTGCGGAACTCGATTATCCCCATTGTCACCACGCTGGGGAGCATCACGACTATTTTTGTGGCGGGCTCCATGCTGATCGAGAAAATCTTCCAGATCGATGGCTTTGGCCTGCTGATGGTGCAGAGCATCTCCGACCGCGACTACCCGCTGATGGGCATCCTGACCTTTGACGTGATCCTCATCATGCTGGGCAACATCCTGTCTGATTACCTGGTGGCGCTGACTGATCCACGCGTCCGTTTTGAATGAACCTCCACGCCGCATGACCTCACGCACCACCGGCATTTGTTTTCTTGTGTTCGCGGTTTTATCCGCAGTCTTCCGGCTGTTGCGTGTGCTGGTGCCGGTGTTCAAGACGCCGTTTTTAGGAGGAGACGTGCTGGGCTTTATCCTGCTGGCGCTGGTGGTGGGCTTTGGCCTTCGCTTGATGTTGCGCACCCAGAACGAGTGGCAGTTCAGCCCGCTGACCTTGAAGCAGCTTCGGCGCTTCCGCTCACTGCGGCGGGGTTATGTGTCATTCGTGGTGTTGGTGGTGCTGTCAGGGCTGGCCTCGCTGGACAATCTCATCGTGGGCAAACGTGCCCTGGTGGTGAAGCAGGACGGTCATTATTATTTTCCCTTTCTCCGCAGCGATTTCCTCCCTGGCAAAACCTTCGGCTTCGACTCCTCCGCCGAGGTGGACTACCGCGAACTTCAGGAACGCTGCCGGCTGGAAAACAAGGGCGACTGGGTGCTGATGCCACTGGTTCCTTATTCGCCCAAGCTCGACTCGCCTCCGACCATCGAGATATTGGACCTGCATGAAAATGTGCTGTGCCTGCCAGGCTCCACGCGCCCGTTGGACGGCACGGCCTACACTGTGTTCGTGACCAACATGAAACAGAAGCGCCAGGAGTTCCAATTCCGCAAAGGGGTGAAGCATGGCGACTTCCGCGGCTGGAACGAGGCAGGTGAGCAGGTCGAGAAAGGCCGGTATGAGAATGGCAAACGCGTGGCCTACACCGACTTTAGCACAGGCAAGGCAGCGGCCTTGGAGCCGATGGCTCATGCGGAATGGAAGAGGCTGGTCTATCCGCCCTCGGAGCCGTCCGCCATTCACAAGCACTACCTGGGCACCAACGGCACCGGCCAGGATGTGCTGGCCATGCTTTATGGCGGCTGGCAACAAGTGCTGGTGGCGTCAGTGCTGTTTGTCACCCTTGTTTTTGGTGTGGGTATCATCGTGGGCGGAGCATTGGGCTATTTTGGCGGCGTGGTGGACATTGTGGGCCAGCGGCTGATTGAGGTGTGGTCGGTACTGCCGTTCCTTTTTTTGGTCTCCATTGTCAGCGCTCTGGTCAGTCCCACCCTGACGGTGCTGGTGGTGTTGATCGCCGCATTTGGCTGGATGAGCACCACGAGCTACCTGCGCACGGCGGTTTACAAAGAAAAGACGCGTGACTACGTGGCTGCCGCCCGCCTGCTCGGTGCCAGCACACCGCGCATCATCTTCCGCCAGGTGCTGCCGAACGTCATTGCCATACTCGTCACGCTGGCACCGTTTGAGGTGTCCGGTGTCATTACCTCTCTGGCTGCGCTGGACTTCCTGGGCTTCGGCCTGCCGCCAGACGAGCCAAGCTGGGGCCGCCTGCTTCACGAAGGGGTCGATAACTTTTCCTATCCCTGGATCGTGAGCAGCGCCTTCGCCGCCATGGCCTCCGTGCTGGTGCTGATCACCTTTGTCGGCGAGGCCGTGCGTGAGGCGTTCGATCCAAAGAAGTTCACCATCTACGAATGAAGCGAGAGATCACAGTGGAAGGAACGGCAGGTTCCAGCAATCGGCGCACGGCGACGTTCATGCTGCTTGCCACGGCGGCATGTGTTGTGCTGTCTGCCTGCAAGCGCAGCGATGACGACCGTTTCCCGCCCTATGACAACACCGCCGAGGTGGAGGCGGACTGGAAGTCGAAGCCGAATTTTTACCAGTTCAAGACGCTTGCCGACGTGCCAGCGAACCTGAAGTGGGAGAATGGCCTGGATCTGCCGGAGATCGGTGATCCGGCGGCGAAGAAGGGCGGCACCTTCAACTTCGACATGCCAAACTTCCCGCCCACGCTGCGTTTCATCGGGCCGGAGGGCGGCAACACCTTCCGTGGCGAGCATTACGACAACATCGAGATGAACCACGTGGCGCGGCACCCCAACGTGGACAAATGGATGCCGTGCCTGGCGAAGGAGTGGGCCATCAGCGAAGATCGCAAGACGGTGTTTTTCAGGCTCGACCCGGACGCCACCTATTCCGACGGCGTCAAGGTGACGGTGGAGGATTATTTCATGTTCTTCTATGTCTCGATGTCGAAGTACGCGAAGGATCCGTACAAGGCGGACTATTTCCCGCGCGAGTTTGCTGCGGTCACGAAATACGACGAGCACACGATGTCCATCACGCTGACCAAGGTGAACCCCGACCCGGTGCTAATCGCGAACCTCATGCCTCTGCCGCGGCACTTCTTCCGTGAGTTTGCCGAGGACTTTCCGGCCCGTTACCAGTGGCGCAAAATGCCGACCACGGGCGCCTACGACATCCTCCCGGAGGATGTGAAGTTCGGCCGCAGCATCGCCCTCCACCGGGTGAAAAACTGGTGGGCCAAGGACAAAAAGTACTACAAGCACCGCTTCAACGCCGATCGCATTGTGTACCGCATGGTCAGCACGATTGACAAGAGCTTTGAACTGCTGCGACAGGGAAAGCTGGACTTGTTTTCCAGCAGCGCCCAAATGCTGCCGCCGACCTTCTGGTATGACCGTGGCGACGTACCCGAGCTGCTAAACGGCTACCTCGAGCGCTACACTTTTTACAACCAGTATCCTCGCAACCCGCGCTGCATTTACATCAACACGAGCAAGCCGTTGCTGGACAATCTCGATGTACGCGTGGGAGTGCATCATGCCTTTGACATGGAGAAGGTCATCTCCGTCGTGCTGCGTGATGACGCCTTGCGCATGCAGAGCGCCTTCGCAGGCTTTGGCCGTTTCACCAGCCCCAAGCTGCGCGCACGCACGTATGACCCGGCCAAGGCGCGGGAGGCGTTTGCCAAGGCGGGCTTCACCAAGTCAGGGCCCGACGGCGTGCTGATGAACGCGGAGGGCAAGCGTCTTTCCTTTGTGCTCTCCATTGGTGCCATGCCGCTCTACACCCAGGCGGGACTGATCTGGAAAGAAGGCGCGCTGAAAGCCGGCCTTGATCTGCAGATCGAGTCGCTGGACTTCACCCAGCTCTTCAAGAAAGGCAGCGAGAAGAAGCATGACCTGATCCTTGCGGGTTTCGGGGCCGGGCCGCCCTATCCAGAGTTTTGGCAGTTCTATCACAGTGACAACGCCTATGAGAAAATGCCGGACGGTACCCGCAAGCCGAAGACGGACACCAACAACTTCACCCAGACCGCCGACCCTGAGCTGGACAAGTTCATCATCCAGTGCCGTGAAGCGCCGAATGAGGACGAGGTGCAGCGGCTTAGCTGGATCATTGAGGAGGAGGCGCAACGACGCGCCACTGAGATCCCCACCTGGGAGGTGCCGCTCTACCGCTACTTCCACACGCGCTGGCTGCGCTGGCCCGCCGACGGCAACTGCAAATTCAGCCGCGAGGGGCAGGACAGCTTCGTGTGGTGGATCGACGAGGACATCAAGAAAGAGACCCTTGAGGCCATGCGCGTGGGACGCAGCTTCGGCGAGAAGAGCCGTGTCTTCGACCAGTATCAGGACAAGCCATGAGCAGCACCACCCCCATTCTCGAAGTCAGAGACCTCGTCACCGCATTCGACACCGATGCGGGCCGCATGACCGCGGTTGATGGCATTCGCTTCGATGTACCACGTGGCAAGACCTTTGGCATCGTTGGTGAATCCGGCTGCGGCAAAAGCGTCACCGCCTTCTCCATCACCCGCCTGCTGCCACAGCCGCATGGCCAGATTCTTGGTGGCAGCATTCACTTTGAAGGCCGTGATCTGGCGTCACTGCCCATCAAGGAAATGCAGCAGGTGCGAGGTAGGGACGTTAGCATGATCTTCCAGGAGCCGATGACCGCACTGAACCCCGTGCAGACCGTGGGCCGTCAACTTGCCGAAGCTATTTTGCTTCACACGCAATGCAGTCTGGCCGAGGTGCAGGCACGCAGCATCGACATGATGAAGAAGGTGCGCATTCCAGCGCCCGAGCAGCGCCTCAACGAATACCCGCACCAACTCAGTGGCGGCATGCGGCAGCGCGTGATGATCGCCATGGCGCTGATCAACAAACCGAAGCTCTTGATCGCCGACGAGCCGACCACCGCGCTCGATGTCACCGTGCAGGCACAGATTCTCGAACTGATCGCCGATTTGCAGAAGGAAATGGGCATGAGCGTCATTCTCATCACGCATGATCTCGGCGTGATCGCCCAGGTGTGCGATGAAGTGGCGGTGATGTATGCGGGTCGCATCGTCGAGCGTGCGGAGGCGCATGAACTCTTCGCCAAACCACGCCATGCCTACACCCAGGGCCTGCTCGAAAGCATTCCGCGCCTCGACAGCACGCCGAAGACCAAACTCAAAGCCATTCAGGGCAATGTGCCCGGCATTGCCGACTTCAAACCCGGTTGCCGCTTCGCCGGGCGCTCCGGGCGTGAGCACAGCACCGCGCACCTGAACACACGCCCGCCTTTCGTCGAAATTTCCACCAACCATTGGGTGGAGAACTGCCCCATCTGCGTCGCATGAGCCTCCTCACCGTCCAAAACCTCCAGCAGCATTTCCCCGTTCGCGGCGGCCTGCTGCGGCGTTCCGTGGCCTCCTGCAAAGCGGTGGATGGCGTGAGCTTTTCCCTTGGCGCAGGCGAGACGCTCGGCCTTGTGGGTGAATCCGGCTGCGGTAAGACCACGCTCGGCAAAGCCATCGTGCGTCTGCTCAATCCCACCGCCGGCAGCATTCAATTTGAAGGTCAGGACATCACGCACGCCAGCATGGGTACCCTGCGCCCAATGCGACGGCACATTCAGATGATCTTCCAAGATCCGGCCGAGTCGCTCAATCCACGCCACACCGTGCGCGACATCTTGGAGGAGCCCTTCATCGTACAGAAGATCGGCACGAAGGAGGAACGCAAGCAATGGGTGGCCGACCTGCTCGATAAAGTCGGCCTCAGCGCCGCCTCTGCGGACCGCTTCCCCTTCGAGTTCAGCGGCGGTCAGCGGCAGCGCATTGGCATCGCGCGTGCGATTGCCTTGAAGCCCAAGCTCATTGTTTGTGACGAGCCCGTCTCCGCGCTGGATGTCTCCGTGCAAAGCCAGGTGCTCAATCTCCTGCTCGAACTGCAACGCGACATGGGGCTGAGCTACCTCTTCATCGCCCACGGCCTCAACGTCGTGAAACACATGAGCGACCGCGTGGCGGTGATGTACCTCGGCAAGATCGTCGAGCTCGCACCTGCCACCGAGCTCTATCAAAACCCGCGCCACGCTTATACCAAGGCCTTGCTTGACGCCATCCCCATCGCCGATCCGACGCAGCGCCGCACGCGCCAACTCCTGCGTGGCGATGTGCCTTCTCCGATCAATCCTCCACCCGGCTGCGCCTTCGGCCACCGCATGAAACACCCGAAGTGGGAAGAGAGCGTGAAGATGGATCTCACGCTCAAGGAAGTCTCGCCCGGGCATTTCGTGCAGCCCTGTCCGTGCTGCACGTGATGCCGTGATGCGGATCAATGCGACGTCGCCTTCTCCGCACCGAGGCCCGTGTGGGCGCGGACGGTGAGTTCGGCGAATTTAGCTTCGGCTTCAGGATCGCGGGCGGTGAGGATGGTGCCCAGCCAGGCGGCGATGAAGCCGATCGGAATGCTGACGATGCCCGGGTTTTCGAGCGGGAAAATGGCACCGGTTTTGCCGAAGAGACCGTTCGGGCTGAGGAGGATGAGGACGATGGCAGAGATGAGTCCTGCGCTGAGTCCGGCCACGGCACCCGAAGTGTTGAAGCGCTTCCAGAAGACGCTGAAGATGATGACCGGCAGGTTCGCGCTCGCTGCGACGGCAAATGCCAAGCCGACGAGGAAAGCCGTGTTCACACTGGGGCCCAGATAGATGGCAATGGCGATGCTGACCGCACCCACGCAGAAGGCGGTGACGCGTGCCACGATCAATTCCGCGCCCGGACGGTTTGCTTTGCCGTGATGGATCACATTGGAAAAGAAGTCGTGCGCGAAGCTGGCGCTGGCACTCATGGTCAGACCGGCGACCACCGCGAGAATGGTGGCGAAGGCGACAGCACTGATGAAGGCGAAGAAGTACGGCCCGCCCAGGTGCCCGGCCAGGATAGGCGCGACCATGTTAATGTCGGGCTTGCCTGCGGCCGTGGTGATGAGTTCCTTTTTCAGAATGGTGGCGGCACCGAAACCGAAGAAGGTCGTCATGATGTAGAAGAGGCCGATGATGGCCATGGCCCACACCACGCTGGAGCGCGCGGTTTTGGCGTCCGGCACAGTGTAAAAGCGCACCAGAATGTGCGGCAGGCCGGCGGTCCCCAGCACGAGGCCGAGGCAGAGGGAGATGAGATCCAGCGGCCCCCAAGGACCGGCGGCGGCCACGCCGTACTTCAGACCTGGCTGCATCAGATTTTTGGGTTCCGCACTGCCGCCGTAGTCGGCCTTGGAAACGGAGTTGAAGAATTCAGTGAAGCTGAAGTGATGAAACTTCAGCACGAGGAAGCTGAGCAGTAGAGCACCGGCGATGAGCAGCAGCGCCTTGATGATCTGCACCCAGGTGGTAGCGAGCATGCCGCCAAAGACGACATACACCAGCATCAGCACGCCGACGCCAATGACCGCCGGTGCGAACTCAATGCCGATGAGACGCTCGATGATGCCGCCCGCGCCGACCATCTGTGCGATCATGTAAATCGTGGACACGATCAGCGTGCTAAGCGATGCCAGCGCGCGCACCGGACGCGGCTTGAGGCGGTAGGCCAGGAGGTCGGCCATAGTGTACTTGCCCGCATTGCGCAGCGGCTCGGCCACGATGAGCAGCACGGTGATGTAGGCCACCAGGAAACCCACGGAGTACATGAAGCCGTCATAGCCGGAGAAGCAGATCATGCCTGAGATGCCGAGGAAAGAGGCAGCGCTCATGTAGTCTCCCGCCACCGCGAGGCCATTCTGCCAGCCGGTGATGCTGCGGCCAGCAGCGAAGTACGCGCTGGCTCCCGTGTTCTTCTTGGCAGCGTAGAAGGTGATGAGAAGCGTGAGGCCGACGAAGGCCATGAACATGATCTGAGCGATAGTCATAAAAAGAAAAGAGGTCGGTATTAATGATGGCCGTGGATCACTTCAGCAGCTGCCTTGTCCCACTTCGCGGCGACGCGCACATAAATGAAAGCCATGATCCAGGCCATGAAGAACTGGGAGAGCGCAAAGACATAGGCGATGTTCACCTCGCCCCAGACTTTTTGCTTCATCAAGTCTGGCCAGTAGCCTACCAGGATGGGCAGAGCAAGGTAGTAGATCAGGAAGAAGATCGTGGCGGGGATGATGAATGCTTTCTTCCGCGCCATCAGTGCACGGAACTCCGGCTTCTCCTCCAGCTTTTCCCAGTTCACAGGTGTTTTTTCGCTCATAGTGGGCGCGAGAGTATGGAGACAGACGCTACATGGCAAGGCTGGAAAGCAGCCGAAGATTGAAAATGCCACGGTTTTCCATGCCCCATGACGACCCGCGGCTTGACTCTTGATGAAGAACCTTGGAAAACGGCTCATGAATCCACGCCAAAAATGTGTCCACTGCGGGAAAATCGCGGATTTTCATGATTATTTCTGCACCACATGCTGGAGCCACCGCACCAAGGGCAAGGTGCTGACCGAAGAGCAGATAGCCACGTGTCAGAAGCAGTTTGCCGCTGCGAACGATATGAAGCGCTGGCAGGCTGAACTGGGGGTGTGGCAGAACCGGCTGCTGCTGCCGGCCATCCTAATGACCCTCTGGTGCCTTTACGCGGTGTCTGTGCTGCTGCCAGTCTTTCTGAAGTATAGGGAAGGGCAGCTTGAATTCACCATCGCCTTGCTCTGCGCGGCAAGTTTTGCGGGTGGCGGTTATCTTGTCGGCGGTGCCAAGGCTCTTAAAATCGCCTGTCCCTTGCTGATCGTCGCCAGCCTTGCGGCCACGTTTCACATCGGCGGTTATCTGCTCGATGTGCTGCGTGGTGAGGCCAACCTCAGCAGAGGGTTTATCTGGAGCGCCATTCGTCTGGTCTTCTGCGGCACGATCATCGTCTCGGCCGTCATGATTTTACGCCTCAAGCGCCCTGCCGCGTGATCACTCAAAGGCGCTCGTCACTGGCTTGCCGTCAAAATCGGCAGGTACAGGCACATCGAGCAGCCATAGAGCCGTGGCGGCGGTGTCGTAGGTGGTGACGGGGGCGGTGATGGTGAAGTTTTTCTTCACGCCTTTGCCCCAAGCGATCCAAGGGATGATCATGTCGTCGGGAATGTTGAGGCCGTGGGTTTTGTCATGACCTCCATGGTCTGCGCTGATGAGCATGACACTGGAATCGGCAATGCCGGCGTCTTTGATGGCCTGCCACACCTGCCACAGCGCCTGATCGGTCACTTTGATGGCCTCTTTCTGCTCGGGCGAACCCCAGCCATCCTTGTGACCAGCGGTATCGACGTCCGGGAAGTGGATGAAGGTGAGGCGTGGTTTGGTTTCCTTGATCCAGGCAGCCGCCTGTTTGGCCACCAACTGAGATGGTTTTTTGTCTTTCTCGATTTCAGGTGTGCCTGCTACTGGGGCGTCCGATTGCGGGCCGCCGAAGTCAAATACGTCCACCGAATCCTTCAGCCAGAGGTGGCGGAATTTGATCTTGCCGACAAACATGCCGTCCACCGCTTTGGGGTCAGAGGCTTTGAGCAGCGAAAACACCGTCGGCACTTTCACGAGACCCTTGATCGGCGTGTAGGAGTTCCACAGAATCTGATGCTTGTCCGGTCCCACGCCTGTGAGCATGGAGGTGTGGGAGGGCAGGGTGATGGAGGGAAAAATGGTGCTGGCCTGCCATGTCACTGCGCCTTCGGCGGCGATTTTTTTCAGCGTGGGTGCTTCGCTCTCGGCAATGACCGCCGGCTTGCCACCGTCGATGCTGATGATGAAGACATGCTCCGCACGAGGTGCGGCAAAAGCCTGGCAACTGAACGCAAAGGCAGCAAGGAAAGTGAAGATGATGGAACGCATAGCGGTGGGCGCGAATTAACGCAGATCAGAGCAGATTGCTTCCACAAAAACGGCACGCAGCTACGGTTTAAGTGGCTTGCTCCTTGAGCAGTGTATCTCCCTGCGCCACTGGTGCGACCAAATGGAAGCTTGGATCGTTATTGGACTGCTCGTCGTCGCCGTCATCGCCTTTGCCACGGAGAAAATCTCCGTGGACCTCGTCACCTTGTCGATGCTGTGCGTGCTGGTCATGTGCGGCATTTTGAAGCCAGACCGCGCTTTTGCCGGGTTTGGGGATCGGGTCATCATCCTGCTGGCGGCGATTTTTGTCATTGGTGCCGCGCTGCGTGAGACCGGGGTGCTGGACATGATGGGCGAAGTGCTGGCGAAAAACTTCGGCACACAGCCCAAGCGGCTCATGGGCTTTATGATGGCCATCGTTGGTGGTGTGTCCGCCTTCATGAACAACACCACCGTCACCGCTGTGTTTGTCGGGCCAGTGATGGGTCTGTCGCGCAAGCTGCGCATCCCGCCCTCACGCCTGCTGATGCCGCTGGCTTTTGCCTCGCTGATGGGTGGCACTTGCACGCTGATCGGCACTTCCACCAACGTCGCCGTGAGCGGTGCCATCACCAAGCTAGGATTGCAGCCACTGCGCATGTTTGAGTTCACCGGGATTGGGATCGTCCTGATGATAACCGGCACCCTTTACATGGTCTTCATTGGCAGCCGCATGGTTCCTGAGCGTGACAGCGCTGCGGCCATGGCTGGCGATGCGATGCGTGACTACCTCGCGGAAGTCGTGGTTCTGCCCGGTTCACCCCTCATCGGCCAGGCCGCCTTTGAGTCGGACTTTTCCGCCCTGGACTTTCAAGTCATGAAGATCCGCCGCAGCGACCTGACGCTGGATGCTGGCCCCAATCTCCACTTTGAAGAGGGAGATGTCGTGCTGGTGGCTGGCAAGGTGGAAAACCTGATCCGGGTGAAGAAAATCGAAGGTCTCGACATTCTCGAAGACGTCACACTGCGCAGCTCCGGCGTCGATATGCGGGATGCACAGATCGCGGAAGTCGTGCTCACGCCGCGCTCCGGCTTTGTGGGGCGGTCGTTGCGCGAGAACAACTTTCGTCAGCGCACCGGTCTTTCCGTTCTGGCCCTGATGCGTGGTGATCGCACGCTCATGCACCACATGTCAGATGAAAAACTGCGAGCGGGTGATGTGCTGCTGCTGCAAGGGCCCAGCGACCGCTTCCGCGCCTACGAGGAAGGCAATGACATGATTGTCATCACGCAGCATCAGTTCAGTCAAGAGTCACGGCGGCGTGGTCTCAGGCTGCTGGGTGCCTTTGTCCTCGCCGTGATCGCCAGCAGCTTTGACTGGGTACCTGACTCGGTCGTCTTCGTCATGGTCGCCATCATGGCGGTCATGACGGGTTGCATCAAACTGGAGAACGCTTACGCCAACATCGACTGGCGGCTGCTGATCCTCATTGGTGGCATGATGGCCTTTGGCGAAGCCATGAAAGTTTCTGGCGCATCGACCATGATTGCCGACTTCATCACCGGCTGGCTGCTGCCCTGGGGCGTCTTTGCGGTTTTCACGGGCTTCTGCCTGCTGACCATCCTGCTCACCCAACCGATGTCGAATGCCGCAGCAGCGCTCGTCGTGCTGCCGGTGGCGCTGCAAGCTGCTGCCTCCATGGGTGCCAATCAGCGCGCTTTTGCCATCGGCGTCATGCTCAGCGCCTCCGCTTCCATGCTCACGCCGTTTGAGCCAAGTTGCATCCTCGTCTATCGCCCCGGGAAATATCGCTTTGCAGACTTTATCAAAGTGGGCGGTGGTCTGACTCTCGTGATGCTGATCGTCATCCTGGCCATGGTGCCGGTGTTCTGGCCGCTCAAATAGTTTGGTATCACTGGCCACCACTCCTGACGGATGGTCCTTGTCTTTTGCCTGCCTTTCATCCATCATCCTTGCCATGATCCAACGGAGCCAGATCACGCGTTTTGCCAACGCGGTCGCAGAGCGGTTCAAGCCGCAACGCATCGTGTTGTTTGGTTCCTATGCCTACGGCAAACCAAATCAGGACTCGGACGTGGATCTGCTTGTCGTCATGCCGGAAGACCGCCGCCTTGGACGAAAGGCCGTTGAGATTCGCGAAACAATCGACGCGGATTTTCCGCTCGATCTCATTGTGCGTACACCCGAAGACATTCGCTGGAGGCTCGCGGAGGGCGATTGCTTTCTTCAAGAGGTGCTCAACAAAGGCAAGGTGATGTATGAAGCGCCTCACGCGTGAATGGCTCGACAAAGCTGAGGACGATTTCAACGTTGCCCTCTCGCTGAGCCGCAGCCGCAAGGCCCGCGTGCCAGATGCCATCTGCTTCCACAGCCAGCAATGTGCCGAAAAGCTGTTCAAAGCTCGTCTATCCGAAGATGGGATAGCCTTTCCCAAAACGCACGATCTTGTAGCCTTACAGAAGCTTCTTGTTCCTGCTTATCCACTGTTTGCCGCCTTGGGCAAAGCCGCGACGAATCTGAACGCCTATGCAGTCAACATTCGTTACCCAGGAGACACAGCAAACATTCAAGAAGCGCGTCAGGCTCTCAAAGACTGCAGATCCATTCGCGAACAAGTGCGGTTGCCGTTTGGTCTGTAATCACCGACCTGCTGGCTTGAAGGAGATCACTAGACTTTTGATTGATCTATGGGCAACGGTCCGAGTCCCGACTTCTGCTTCAGCACGATTTTTTCAATAGCCTTCATCTTTGAATAAGGCGGATGCGGAATAGGCACCAAAGAGGCGATCAAACCACCCTGGTGCACCACGGCGCGCTCATGCGAAAACGTGAGGAAGCTGTGTTGACCATGGTAACTGCCCTGGCCGCTCTGGCCTGCTCCGCCGAAGGGCCGATGGGAATTCACGATCTGCAGCAAGGTGTTGTTGATGACGGTGCCGCCAGCGCTGGTTTCGCGCAGCATGCGTTCGATAAATACCGAATCACGACCAAAGGCATACAGCGCGAGCGGTTTGCCACCGGACTGAATGAAGGCGAGCACGTCATCGAGCGAATCATAAGCGAGCATGGGCAACAACGGGCCAAAAATTTCCTCCTGCATGATGGGCATCGTTGTGGTGACGCCACTCAACACCGTGGGTGCGACATAGCAGGAAGACTCGTCCGTTTCGCCACCGATGACAGCCTGCGCGCCTGCAGCGATGGAACTGTCCAGCAAATGCTTCATGCGCTGCCAGCCACGAGCATCCACCACGCGGGCAAAGTCAGGCGAGGCCCGGCGCTGCTCGGGTGTGTCGCCATAAAACTCTCGGATCAGCTTGATGATGCTCGACTGGAACTCGGCACACAATGAGCGCGGCACCCAGACATGATCTGGACTAATACATGTCTGCCCAGCATTGAGGAATTTGCCAAAGGCGATGGCGAGCGCCGCCTTGGGAATGTCGCAACTCGCATCCAACACCGCAGGTGATTTGCCACCGAGTTCCAAGGTGACCGTGGCTAAATGCTGCGCCGCTTTGGTCATGATCTTTTTACCGACTGCCGGGCTGCCGGTGAAGAAGACATGATCGAATGGACATTCCATCAGAGCTTCCGCTGCTGCTACACCACCGCTGAACGCGGCAACTTCATTCACAGGGAACGTTTCGTTGATGAGTCGGGTGAGCACTGCCTCCGTATGCGTCGTGCGATCCGAGGCGGACATCATCACCACATTGCCAGCGGCGATGGCTCCCACGAGCGGCAGCAGGAAGAGATGAATGGGATAATTCCAGGGCGCGAGGATGAGCACCTGGCCTTTCGGCTCATAACGCACCTCGCTGCGCGAGCCGAGGGTGAAGAGATGAGTCCCAACACGCTTGGGCCGCATCCAGCGTTTCAATCGAGCACAGACAAAAGCAATCTCATCGGTAACCGGCGCGATCTCGGACATGGCCACCTCGGCCTGGCATTTGCCGAAATCTTTCTGCATTGCCGCTACGAACTCATGCCGCCGCGCGAGCAAAGCAGCTCTGAGCGTCTTGAGCTTTGCAATACGCTGAGCTGCTGTGCTCTGCGCGATGTGCCAGCGGTTGCTGCGCTGGGCCTCAAATACTTCCTGGATTTGGGTGGGGTTCATGGGGATCAAAAACTCTTCAGATCGTGAGTTGTTCCCAGCTCTTATGATTGGGGTTAGTTAGGTTGTTAAATCACTCATATCCGTAAGTACTGCGAACAAGCCTAACAAGTGAGTTCCGCCTTGGAAATACAGGGGTTCCACGGGCAGATGAGCTGTGAACGGATCCGGCAGTAAATGTGAGCGGGCGCCAACAACCGGGACTGTTCACGGTTGCTCTCATGACTTGCGGTTTTGTTCGTTCGGTTGTTCACGGGTTGTTCGCAGCAGTACGCGGAGGGCTGGATTGTTGAGAGCGGTCTGTGCGGCCTCCACTTCGGCGTCTTTTTTGCTGCGGCCGGTTCCACGTCCAAGCTGGGTTCCCTGCCAGGAGACTGCGGCGATGAAGTTTTTCGCGTGATCTGGCCCTTCGGCACCGACGATTTCATAGAATGGCGGTTCCACTCCCACCGATTGAATGAGTTCCTGGAGCTGTCCCTTGGGATTGGCGTCCAGTGGGCCTCGACTCAGAGCTTCGAGATCTTCAGCAAAGAGGCGTTCGGCAAATTGATGGGCGGCATTGGTGCCTGAATCGAGATGAATGGCCCCGGCGACAGCTTCGAGGGCGTCTGCTAGGGTGGATTCGCGGTCCCGGCCACCGTTCGCCTCTTCACCCCGCCCCATGTGTAGATGGGAGCCAAGTCCGATGCGGCGGGCGATACGTGCCAGGGCCTTGGTGGAGACGAGCTGTGCGCGTGCCTGGGTCAGCACGCCCTCATCAGCCTGAGGCAGGCGCTGGTAGAGGAGATGTGATAAGGCGAGCTGGAGCACAGCGTCTCCGAGGAATTCGAGGCGCTGGTTGTCCGAGTGGGTACGGTGGTTTTCGTAGCCGACGCTGCCATGCGTGAGCGCAAGCTGAAGCAACGCGGGATCGCGAAAGGTGTGGCCGATGACTTGTTCCAGCGATTCCATGGGTGCTTCTATTAGCCGGAAGTCCGGTAGCACTCCATGAAAAAATTGGGGTGACCGACGGGACTCGAACCCGCAACAACCAGAATCACAATCTGGGGCTCTACCGTTGAACTACGGCCACCATCTCTGCTGAGAATCGGTGATATTAAGCGGTCAGAGCGGTTGCGCCAGCGAAAAATCATGGTGTGAAGAATGGTGCCGACTTGAATGTGACAGAAAATGCACTGTTACCAGATTGTCAGTAACCGAAAAGACAGTGACTAAAAAGTCAGTGAGTGAAGTGTCACCGCAGAGATTTTGAGCGTGAGGGCGTTGCCAGTCATGGTTGGCCCATGGAAACGCTCATCGGCATCTTCTCCGCAGTCTTCAATTTCTTTGGGGTGATCGGAGGTTTTTTTGCGGATCTCGGCAAGTCGGCCAACGGTTTCTGGGGTGTGGAAACGGTGCTACTGGCGGTCATGATCGCAGTCGCTATTTCTGGGATGGCTGCTTTTGGACCCTGGACCCGCAAGCGCAGGCCGGACGAATATCCCTGGCAGTAATCTTGATCGTAGGGTTCAGCTCCGCCGCTTGAACCAAATCCACGGCAGCGCGAAGGCGGCAGTGATGAGCACGGTAAGCACGCCGATCATGGCCGTCATGCCGAGGGTGATGAGGCCGCGATTGCTGCCCATAGCGAGAGCGCCGAAGCCAAGTCCGGTGCTGAGACCGCAGTAGGCGAGCGAACGCCCCAAGGATGCCACACGCTCACGGGTCATGCCGGGTTCACGCAGGGAATGCATCACATGAATGGTGAAATCGAGTCCTAGACCCAGGCAGAGTGGCACAGCACCCACACTCATGAGGTTCCAGGTCAGGCCCCAGGCTGACATGCCGCCGAGGAGAATCCAACCGCTGGCGGCCAGAGTGAAGAAGGCAAACATGAGCTCCCTCCAACCGTGAAACACCAGGAGAAACAGGATGCAGGCGATGATGACGGTAGGCAGGCAAACGCGCAGGATCTCGCGCTTCAACAGTGGCTCCAGGGACGTGCGCAGAAAGGCCCAGCCAGCGGCATGCGCGCCGGGAATCTTTTCCAATGCGTGCAGCACAGGTGCATTTTCCAAGGTGCGCCCTGAAGCGAGACGGACTGACCCGATGGCCATTAATCCGTGTTTGGCATGCTGTGAAACGATGCCGCCAAGATTTTCGAGGACGAGGGGTTTGGGCCAGAGCGGCAGCGTTGTTTTAGCGCCTGCCCACTCACGCCATTGCTTGAAGACATTCTGCGTCAGGGCGTAGGCCACGTCGGTGAATCCTGCGGCATCGACGGCTTGTTTGAGTGCGTCTTCGCGCGTGGCAAGGGCTTGTAGGGCTGCGAGATTTGCCTGTTGGGCTGCAGAATCGGGCACAAGCGCGAGCGGCAGCAGTTGGGCTTCGACTTCATCGCTCTTCAGCGTCTGTTGGGCAGCAATGATGCTCTCGCGCAGGGCGGTAGCATCGGTGGCTGCGAAGACCAGCGGCACGTTGCGGCCTGGCTCGGCGCTGGTGTTGAGCATGCGTTGCTCGATGTCATCGAAAACATCGAAGGCCTCGCTCCTGTCTGGACGCAGCACCGCAGAGCCGAAATCCATCTTCGGCAGGCCCTTCCAGCCAATCACTGCTGTGGAGGCGATCAACGCGATCATCACCAGCCACACCATGACGCCCTGCATCCGCATGGCCAAGCGTGTGGTGCCATGGTGTTCCTCCAGTTGACCGGTGGTCATGCCCAACGGCAGAAAGCCAAAGATCATGACCGCTGCTCCGATCATCACACCAAGCGCCGACAATACTCCGAGCTGTGCGACTCCAGGAAGCTGGCTGAGGCCCAGCATGGCAAAGATGCCGGCGATGCTGACCGCAGACCACGTCACACTGGGCAGCGCCCGCTTACAGATGCGGCGAAAACCTTCGCCAGGATGTTCGCGCGCCACATGCAAACCGACGACGCCAAAGTCTTCGATCAATCCCGTGAGGATCGCGGCGAAGCCCATCGACATGACATTGAGAGAGCCATAGATCACACCCGCTGTGCCTAGCGTGAGCAGATTGGCGCAAAGAATGGCGAGCATCAGCCAGAGCAGCGGCTTCACACTGCGGTGCAACAGCCAGAACAGGAACCCCACAATGAAGGTGACGGCACCGATGGATTGTTTCATGTCTCCTTCCATGCCCGTGGCGATTTCCGCCTGAAAGGCCGGGTCGCCCGTGAAGCCGATCTTCACGCCCGCGAGTTCTTTTTGCTGCGGCAGCCACTGCTCGCGCACGGCTGATTTGATCTGCGTGAGCCAGGCACTGGCCGCGCGGTAATCGGCCAATGCTTTGCCTGGTGGTGTGACAAAGAGAAGGCGCAGTGTGCCATCGGCATTGGAGAATTCATCGCCCATGAGGCTGCTCATATCTCCACCGCCGCTCATGAGTGACATAGCTCCGCGTGCGAGACTGAGCGGATCGTAGCCGCTGAGCGTGGCGTTTTGCAGATCAAGCGAAGAAGCTGCGGCCTCCTTGGATTTGGCGAGAAGCGCCGTGATGGATGCGGGTTCAAGAGAGGCGAGGAGCTTCGCCACTTCCTGCGGCGGCGCATTGAGCCAGAGATAGGCGACGACTTCAGCGATGATCGCAGGATCGGATTGCAGCAGCGATTTGCTGCGCACGCTCGCACACAGCTCCGGTTTGGCGGCGAGGTATTCCGCCAGCGAATCGGCGGTGACTTCGACTAGTGCCGGATCAGCCGCTTGCACGGAGATAAGCAGCAGATTTCGCTTCTGCTCGCGCAGCAGTCGTGTGCCCTGCAGACCCGGCAGTTCCTGCGGTAGCAGGCTAAGGGGATCGACATCGAAATCCAACCGCGACACGCCGAACACTCCCGCCACAATGACGAGCAGGAGAAAGAACAGGCGAAGCGAGGCAGGTTTCATGCGTGGATGAAAGAAGCGGAGTCAGACGGGAAGTCCACGGCAAAGCGCTTGAAGGGCGGATGATCTGTGGGCAACAATCCTGCTGCTTCAAAGCTTGAGCAAACGTTTGCCCATGGTGTAAGGGTGCGCTTCTTACATGCCAGAAATCGCCACGCATTCTCAACTCAGCGCGCTCATCCGCCATCGGCGTTCCATCAAACCGGTGAATATGGATGGCATGCGTGTCGTGGAGCGTTCGCTGCTCACGCAGATCCTGGAAGATGCGACCTGGGCACCGACGCATGGCTTGACGGAGCCGTGGAAATTCATCGTGCATCAAGGCGCGGCGCGGCAGCGGCTCGCGGAGACGATGCAGCAGTTTTATCGTGAGACGACACCGGCGAATGAGTTCCGCGAGGACAAGATGAAAATGATGG
>TBL_comb48_EPIDRAFT_1000926_pt1 | contig 22476 bp, 18 predicted proteins | sample TroBogEpilimnion_37_FD_10681 | JGI IMG/M metagenome (IMG submission 10681) | reverse complement strand
AACGCGTTAGAAAGTACTTCCAAAAATTAATCTTCCATTAACGATTACTAACTAGTTCCTCATAAGTTTCTTACACTTATTTCAACGGGTAGCTTTATTGCCAATACAAGCGCAATTCGAGCATAAGGAGAAATCCAATCGTTAGATTCAAAAATTATTTACGGGTTCTAAGGTCTATGGTGTTTATTGCGCTCAACTCAATAGTTTGAGTGCCGATAAAGACTTGAGGCAACTGCAGTGAAAATTTCCAAACGCGTTCTAGCGACTTTAGTCGCACTTACAACCTTCATGGCCTCAACAATTTTGATCTTCATAGCATCCCCACAATCTTTCGCTGCAACACCTGCTCTAACCATGGGTACGAGCTCAACTTATGGAGTTCTTGCCAGTACTGGAGTTACAAGTTCGAACCCCAGCAATATTTCTGGAAGCTCTGGAGGAGATGTAGGAGTTGGAGGCGCAACGGCTCCAGCAGGAACAATCACTTTGAGCGGTTCGCAAATTCTTGGTGGCGCCTCATTAACCGCTCTCAACGATGCAAATACCGCATTCGCAGATACGCGAATTTCGGTGGCTCTTCCAGTTGAACTCGGTTCAACCTCACTTACTAGCGGTGCATATTCTGGGGGAACTTTTGGCATGAATGGGACACTCACCCTTGATGGCCTAGGCGACACAACATCTGTATTCATCTTTAATACAACTACAACCCTGATTACCGCTTCTTCAAGTCAGGTCGTGCTCATTAACGGCGCTCAGGCCTGCAATGTCTTCTGGCAGATCGGAAGTTCTGCGACCCTTGGCGCTTCTTCAATAATGGTCGGCCACATTATTGCGGCGGTTTCAATCGACACGGGCACTACGACCACAATTGATGGTCAACTCATCGCCCTTACCGGCGCCGTCACTCTGGGTGGATCTTCAGTGGTCAATGATGGTTGCGCAATCCCGTCCCACACAGTGACCTTCGACGGAAATACCTCTAACGGAGGATCTACAGCTGCTCAGACCACAAATATTGCTACTGCGCTAACCAGTAATGGATTCACCAAATCTGGCTACACCTTTAGCGGATGGAATACCGTGGCCGGTGGCGGCGGCGTCAGCTACGCAAATGGGGGCACATACAGCTTCACCTCCGATCTCACCCTCTTCGCCCAGTGGACATTAATCCCTCCTGTCTCTCACACAGTCACTTTCTTTGGAAATGGTTTTGACGCCGGAACCACAGCACCTCAGACCTCAAATGCTTCGACCGCGCTGACGCTGAACGGATTTACTCATACCGGTTACACCTTTGCTGGATGGAACACGGTTCCTACTGGCGTAGCGGGCACTGCGTTCGGTGATGGTGCTAGCTACAACTTTGCCGCGGATCTGACCTTGTATGCCCAGTGGATTGTAATTCCACCCGCTTTGCACACGGTTACTTTTCTAGGAAATGGTTTTGACGCAGGTGCAACTGCACCGGAAACAAACTCTGTGGCGGCCTTATTGACGTCAAATGGTTTTACCCGCACCAGTTACACCTTCACGAACTGGAACACTGCAATCAATGGAGGTGGAACCACCTACTTAAACGGCGCACCATATAGTTTTGCCGCAGATCTAACTTTATTTGCTCAGTGGACACTGATCCCACCGATTGTTCATACCGTTACCTTTGCCGGCAATGGTTTCGATGGTGGTGCAACACCCCCTGAGTCGAACACCGCCCCCACTCCATTAACTTCAAATGGATTCGCTCGAACCAGTGACTCCTTCACGAATTGGAATACTGCGGTTGATGGCAGTGGATTGACTTACATCAATGGCGCCAGCTATTCCTTCGTATCCGATCTCACTCTGTATGCTCAATGGGTAGTGATCGTGGTTCCACCTGTTATTCATACACTTCCGCCACCTGCACCAGTAGTCATTGCGACTCCAAAACCGATTCCTGCAGATGGAGTGTTACAAATTTCTCAAGTAGTCATTAATAGATTCGTTGGAAAGGAACTTCCCTCTGATTTTGCAGTAAGCATTCGTAAAGAGGGCTCAAATACTCAACTCCAATATGTGCAGGGGACGATGGTTCAACCTTTCTCGATCAAACTGGCTCCAGGTATCTACGACATTTCAGAAACTGCAACTCTTGGTTATCGGGGAGTGTGGTCTGGCCCTATAACAGCTGGTGGAGCTGTCGTAGTCATTTCAGATCAAGTAGTTTCTGTAACCAGGACACATTTAGATAGTGGTCAGTTCTTGCAACAGATCCCAAATCCTATTCCAACAATTCCGGTGCCTATTGTTACGCAGGAACCTACCCAAGATCCACCGCCAACAATCACTCCAGTTCACACGGTTGATGGAGGAGCTCTACCTGTCACGGGTTCGCAATGGGAAAGACTTTTTTTCCTGGGCTTAGTCCTGATGTTTTTCTCTGGTTTGACCTATGTGTTAGTTAAGATGAGTACGAGAGAGTGGCATCACTACATCTTATTGAATAAGAATTTCTGAAATTAAGTTGAACTTAAAATAGATTGGCATCTTGTCTAGAACAATCCCTCCAAAATTTAACCCCATGGCTCATCCCCAGAAATCGGACGACTGATTTATCGATTCGCAAGCACGTTGGAATTGAGGCAATCGGAAAAACAAAAGTTGCAAAACAACGGAACCGATATACGTGCAGAATTAGAATCCAATTTCCATCAAGGCCAATTAATCGTGGTGCCTTTCATATTGGTCTAGTGTTGAATCTCTATCCCTTCCACTAGATTAGGCAATAGGTCAAAAGCTAAGAGATGGACATGAATGGGAGTATTCATCGGGATTGAGGTTAGGGTCCACTTATGACGAGACAAGACGCAAGAATATGGGGAAATGGTCGCGGATACTAAGTAAATACAGCAATACAAATAATAGGATTGGTCTGTGAAAACATTTGTAACCAACCCTCTCTCAAGTCGTTTATCAGACTATCAAGAGCCTCGGCACTCTAAGCGTAGAAATTCTGAATTTTGTTTCGAATTGGAAGAAATCTTAGAATGTAAAGCTAATTCCTCTTCAGGCGAGTTAACACCAAAATTGAATGACCTTTTTTTAACCTCGAGGGACATTTATGTGGGTGCACAAAAGTGCCGGTGTGGAATCGAATTTCCTGCGTCAATTATTAGAGGATCAAAGTAGGAATGCAAAAACTTAGGGTTTGCCTCGTCACAGGAGGTATGGGGTTTATCGGGACACATCTCCTTGGAGAAATTGAAAAAATATATAATAAAATTATCGTTGTTGATAATTTGTCACCGAATATCCATCCCGAACCACCAAAATTACATTTTGTTAATGCGTTACTCGTAATTGGAGGAGTTGAAGAATCAAAAACGTGGGACGAGGTTGCGGCCTTGCTTCCGGCAAAAGACTTCGTGCTTGACGTCTATCATTTGGCCGCTGATACTTCGACAGGAAACTCAATTAAGGCCCCAAGTGCTCATGTTTCAACTAACATCCTCGGGACTGCACTTATGTGCGAATTTCTTGCGGAAAGAATTGAATCCGTAGGAAGAGTAAAATTAACTTCAACGCGAGCAATCTATGGCGAGGGGCTATGGGAAACATCAGATGGTGAATTGGTAAATCCAGATCAGCGTAGAAAAATAGATTTGGATCGTCAAGAGTGGAATCCTCATTTCAGAAATCATCGCTGCATTAATCCAGCACCAGTTTCTGCCTCTGCCATGAAACCAAACCCCGTTAATATTTACGGGAGTACTAAACTGGCGCAGGAACAGATGCTGACCATTTGGTGTGCTTACTATGGTGTTCAATTAAACGTTTATAGATTGCAAAACGTTTACGGGCCTGGTCAATCTCTATGGAATTCTTACTCAGGGATAGTTTCACTCTTCGTTAGAAAGGCGTTGCTAGGAGAGTCAATCGAAGTCTATGAAGGGGGAGGAATTATTCGAGATTTTGTCTTCGTATCGGATGTCGTGAAGGTATTGGTCGAAGATATGGCCCAAACCGCACAACTACAGATATTTGATGTNGGTACGGGCAGGCCTGTTACGTTGTTACAGGTTGCTAATGTTATTAGCGAAATCTGTGGGTCGGTGGTAGTTGGGACATCAGTAAACTACCGATTAGGTGATGTACGTGGAATATTTGCCGATACGGATTCGATAAAAGAAATGAAATCTTTTAAGAGCTTTACACAAGTCAATGCTGGCCTACAAAAATTAATTGAATGGGCAAAACCAGAGATTTTAGGAGATTTGTAATGAATCGCAGAATTAAGGTTCATAAATTAGCGAAGGAATTTGTGGAAGTTCGCAAGTTTGCTTATAAGTATTTTAAAAATTATGGTTTGAAGAGTTTTATGATGAAAGCCATTCAAATCTCAAAAGCAGGTGGATTGGCCTACTTAGACCCTGTGCACAATTTCATTCACACCGACGCAAATTTTACCAATATTCTGCCTGAAGTAATTTTGGTCTCGAATGACCTCAGATCACCCAGTAACGACTACCGGGTATTGAATATCTCTCAAGCTCTCTGGGAAAATGGAGTGGCTAACTCGATTCTGATGACAGATCAGATTGAGGCCCTTTCTCACCTCCCAAAACAAGTTTATCTAGTGTACTTTTGGAGAACATCGTTAGACTTAAAAACTCTTCTTTGGTATGAGAAGGCGGTGTCAGATGGGGTGACAATTGCCTATGACTCAGATGACCTGACTTTTGAAACTGCTACGTACAACATGGACAATGTTCATGCATTGCGTTTGATCCCAAAAAACGAGGCTGAGCACTTGATAAAAACCGTAGCAGTACGACAGGAAATGCAGGTAGAGCAATCCACCTTAGGAATAGGTGGGACATTAGAGTTGTGCAGCGCGTTTACACGCCTAGGTAAAAAATCTGTGCGCGTTCCGATCGTACTACCCAGATGGATGCAAATTCAGGGTAATAAAATATACGCAAATAAAAGTGAGCGAATGCCTGAAGCAGGATTTCGCATAGTATATTGCAGCGGCTCCAGGAGTCATGTTCTAGATTTCGAGGAAGCTCAAGAAGGAATTTTTGAATTTTTAAGAGTTCACCCTTCGGCTTCTCTTACTTTGCAAGGAGCGTCTCCGATCTCGAGAGATGAAGCTCCTAAGGAGATTAGGGGTCAAATTAATTTCCACCCAATGTTAAGGCACGATGAACTACTGCCATATCTTGCTAAATTTGATGTGCAGATCGCCCCATTGGAAATTGGAAACAATTTCGTGGAGGCTAAATCCGCGACTAAGTATATGCAAGGTGGAATTGTAGGAGTACCCACTGTTGCTTCTCCGACCGAACCATTTCTTGGCGCTATTGATTCAGGCACGAATGGATATATTGCAAGAAACTCACGAGAATGGTTTGAAGCTTTAGAGTCTTTGTTGAGTAACACTATTCGCAGTCAAGTCTCAAAGACGGCTTATTTGGACGTAATAGAAAATCACTGCCTTGATTCTATAACTTCACCGGTAATGGAAATTGCCCACAGTGCCAAGGGTATTTATGAATCAACGATAATCCCACGGGAGGCAAGCAATAGGAGCAAAACGATCACTTGGTTGCTGCCTAATCTGGTTCCTGGGAGTGGGGGACACCGAAATGTTTTTCGCCTCGCAAATCTACTCAATGGAAAAGAATTTCATTGTCAGGTTTACTTTTACAATGAAACCAGAGGTTCTGAAGAACTTGCTAATTTGACTAATACTTACTACGGAAAGTCAAGTTTTGAGATTATTTCAGACCGTAATTTTCTTCACTCTTCGGATGTGTTAGTCGGAGTTCACAATTCTTCGATTCCATTCATTAAACGGGTAGCATCCAGAAATTCAAAGATTGCATACTTAGTTCAAGACTTTGAACCTTGGTTTAATCCCATGAGTGACTCTTACCTAGAAGCTCTTTCAACGTATTTTGATGACGAGCTTTCCATTTTTACCAGCGGGGCGTGGATGGCGAGGAAGATCGAAGAGGTAACTGGCAAGGTGGTACCGTTTTTCAATTTCCCTGTGGACAGGAATGTCTACAACGTAAATTCAACTCACCAAAGAGAAGGAATAATTTTTTTCGCAAAGCAAGATACCTATAGAAGACTATTTGAATTTGGCAAAAGAGTTATTTTAGAGGTACACAAGGCTTCGCCAAATACTCCGATCACTTTATTTGGATCAAATGGTCAAATCGATTTAGGAATTTCAACAACTGAGGCCGGGTTGTTGCCAACGCTAGATGATCTAGCCCGCCTGTATCATAAATCGAAGGTTGGTATTGCTTTTTCACCGACCAACCCAAGTTTAGTCCCATATGAAATGATGGCATGCGGGTTACCCGTCATAGATATTGACCTTCCGGGAAGTCCTATGTTGAAGTACGGACATCATGCACTTTTACAACCGCCCGTATATTCGGTCGAGTTACTAGTTTCACGAACTTTGAAACTTTTGGGCGACGACAAGTATTGGCAAGAAACTAGTGCTGCAGGGGTAGATTTTATAAAAGAAATGCCAACTCCGGAGGAAGCGGCTACTGACGTACGTAAATTTTTTATTGATCTATTAAAGTCAGAATCATCCAAGTGAGAGTAAGGAAGGATTTTTCATGACTCTAGGCAAAACCCACTTAATTATTGGTGGTAGCGGATTCATCGGTTGTATTTTAGCGCGAACTTTATTGGACTCGACCTGCAAAGTTGTTGTCGTCGACGACGACACTTCTCAAAGGTTCGATCAACAAGAGCAGGATTTCAAGAGCTACTCTGAATATTTTTCCTTTAAAGGAAACATTACGCATTCAAAGAGTCAAAATTGGATAAGGGACGTACTGCAAGGTCAGTCGGTCGTTATTTGGCACCTGGCTGCAAATTCAGACATTAAGACTGGCAGTGTTTCTCCTGATATTGATGCTGAAAAGACTTTCATGACCTCGGTGGCTGTCTGCAATTTGATTGAAGCCCTAAACGTTACATCAGTCAACTTCGCGTCAACATCTGCAGTGTACGGAGAACTGACGGTCGACTCTAAACAATTTAGTGAAGAAATGTTATGTGACCCAATTTCTTACTACGGTGCGGGTAAATTGGCGAGCGAAATGTTCCTTAAAATTGCTTGCGAGAGAAAGAAAGTCCCACTTGCAGTTTTGCGATTCGCAAATATTGTCGGATCGCCTGCAACGCATGGAGTGATTTATGATTTTATTAACAAATTAGTTTTAGATCCAAATCAGCTCTATGTTTTGGGCAATGGCACGCAAGTAAAAACGTATTTGCATGTGAAGTCTTTGGTTGAGATGATGATCAAAGTTGAGACTTCAAAAGTCGGAGGAATTTACAATTTAAGCCCAGGGGATGAAGGAATTGAAGTACGAGAAATAGCGGAAATGGTTGCGGTTCACTACGGAACCGCCCCCAAGATTGAATATGAAGCTCAATCGTACGGGTGGGTCGGTGATGTTGTTCGAGTTTTAATGTCCAATGATAAATACTGCCAGAGGTTCGGCGATCATTATTTTTCAAGTAAGGATTCAATACACAAAGCAATTCATGAAATCTTCAACCAGTTGAGTATTCCTTTCTTTTGTCACGAAATCTAAGAATTGGCCTCGCGTGATTCGAAATAGAAATAGAAGGCAATTAGTTGTCATAGCCGGCGGGCTCGGCACTCGACTTCAAGAAGTTGGAATCTCCACCCCAAAGGCCCTCTTGAACGTTTCCGGATCTTCCCTGGCGGAGAGAATAATTAGTGAAGCCCGGATGGAGTCTTTTTCAGAAATACTGTGGTGCTTAGGGCATAAATTTAAAGAGATTGAATTTGCTATAGGTGAGTACGGTTCCGAGTACCCCTCTAATACTTTTGTTCATGATCGAGATAGATTGGGAACTCTTGGTGCGCTGATTCAAGCCCGAGAGCACCTCGCAGACGAGTTTTGTGTAATTTATGGAGATTTGTTCATTTCCGATACGAATTTGGGAAAATTGTTTGAATTGTTCCAAGCGGAGGATTGCGCCGCTTTGATTTTGGCAAAATTTACGGATCACCCGGAAGATAGCGATCTCATACGCGCCGATGAGCGTTGGAATGCAGTCGAATTTATGAAGTACCCTCACAAATCTGTTCCTAATTTACCCATAGGCAATGCTGGAATATTCTTTTTCAAAAAGGATTGCATCCCAAGTGAAATTCCTACACAATCCAAGGACATCTTTAAGGATCTTCTGCCCCAATTACTAAAGGATCAAATTCACATCAGAGTTATCTTTCATCAAGGGAGCATTCGCGATGTCGGGCAGGTGAATAGACTCCGAGACAAATCACTGACTGGTAGATCGTCAAGAGGATTATCTCGCAAGACTGCCGTTTTTTTTGATCGTGATGGAGTCTTGAACGTTCCAGCCGGCCACATAAAGAAACGCGAGGAGTTGCGACTGACTCCATTCGCGACCGAGCTATTATCGGCTGCTATTCAGGAGTTTGATTATCTGGGTTTGATAACGAATCAGCCCGTCGTAGCTCGAGGTGAGGCGACGTGTCGTGACGTGGAAGAAATTAACTCCCATCTACTGACCTTGTCGAATTTACCACAGACTACTTTTAGCGTCATAAAATATTGTCCCCATCATCCTGACTCTGGCTTCCAAGGGGAGGTTTCACAGTTAAAAAAGTACTGTTCATGCAGAAAACCTGCTCCTGGGATGATTATTGAAGCACTTGCTGAATTGCATGTTCGTGCCACATCTTGCGTTTTTATTGGTGATTCACTCACGGATTTACAAGCGGCAGAGGCAGTTGGAATGAAATGGATTCACTTGGTTGAGAAGTCTCAGCTACCTTGTACAGTTTGGGAGTTGAAAGGTAGAGGGCGTTGTATGTCAGCTGAAGATTTGATTTCTTGGTTAAAGAATGGAGCAAAATTTTGATTATTTCTTCAGCGCCTCTGCGTTTTAGTTTAAACGGTGGCGGTTCTGACCTACCCTCATACTTTCAAAGATTTTCTGGCAGTGTTGTGTCGATTCCGCTAGATAAGCGAGTATACGTAACTTTGCACGAAAGCTTTACCGGTCAATACAGAATTGCCTATAGCAAAATAGAGTACTGCTCTAACTATGGCCAGATCCAGCATCCCATCGTCGCAGCATGCTTGCAGTACGTTGACTGGAAAGGCCCTGGCCTGGAAATCACTTCCATCGCTGACGTACCTTCGTCCGGCACCGGATTGGGATCTTCTAGTGCTTTTACCGTGGCATTACTGGCGGGTCTCCTTAAATTACAGAATAGGCAGGTTTCCCTTTCGGAATTAGCGGAGATGGCATGCGAAGTTGAAATTAGAATTCTTCAATCACCTATTGGCTATCAAGACCAGTATGCGTCTGCACTAGGGGGCCTAAATGTCTTTTATTTTTCAGGGGAATCTGGGGTTAAGTACGACAGTGTATTTGATTCCAAAGAGTTAGAAAATCAATTTGTGAATCGGCTAAATTCAGAGTTAATGTTTTTTCACATTGATCAACCACGATCTGCCAATGAAATTCTAGCGAGGCAACAAAAATCTCTTTCAGACCAATCATCCGCTGTTGAAAACACCCACAAGATGGTTCAGTTGGCTGCCGAGTCAGTCATGGCAATCCAGCAATTGAATATCCCTTTGCTGGGTAAGCTGCTCACTGAGGGTTGGAAAATGAAGTCAACCTTAAACGGGGATGATGCCGATCCCGTCCTGAAGTCTTTACTTCAGTGGGCGAATGATGGACCTATTTATGGCGCAAAGTTATTGGGTGCGGGTGGCGGCGGATTTCTTGCAGTTTTAGCATCAAGTCAACATCACGATGAAGTTAGGTTGCAATTAAAAGAGTTCAAGGAGTACCACGCGAATACAGAAATTCGCGGCCCGTTAGTAGAGGAGCACGGCCGTTCATGAAGAATGTTTCAGATTATATTAATCAATTAAATACAGCTTGGGATAGTGTGGATCGTGATGGACTCTCGGCTTCAGTAGAAGTTGTCCAACGAGCTCTTCGTGGAGGAAATTCCTTATTTGTAGTAGGCAACGGCGGAAGCAGTTCCACCGCATCACACTTTGTAACTGACTGGGTAAAAGGAAATCGAGTTCTTACAGGTCAAAACGGGAAAGCCTTTTGTCTTTCAGACAATACCCCGATGTTAACGGCGATATCCAATGATCTTGAATATAGTGAGGTATTTTCCTACCAGTTGCAGAGCTATAGTACTAAAGGAGATGTGTTGGTATGTGTCACAGGTTCTGGTAATTCAAAGAACATAATCCGTGTCTGCGAGGAGGCGCACCTACTAGGCCTCAGTGTAGTTGCGTTGACTGGTTTTGATGGTGGAGCTACTAAGAAGTTAGCGGATTACAATTTTCATTGCCCGATAGACGATATGCAGATTGTAGAAGATATGCATCTTTCATTTGGCCACATGGTTATCCGCTGCCAAGTAAGAAATTAAGATTTTATTAGGGACCGGAGATACTGTGCATAACCGCCAGCGCCCATTGCTTTCGCAATTCTCATCACGTCATCCTCATCTATCCAGCCATTTGCAAGAGAAATCTCTTCTAAACATGCAATTTTGAGACCAGTTCTCTCTTCAATAACTCGTATAAAAGTACTTGCGTCATGCATCGAATTTGGATTTCCAGTGTCTAGCCAAGCAGTGCCTCGTGACAGCCGGGTGAAAGTCAATTTTTGACTTTTAAGATAGCTTTCTAAGATGGAAGTAATTTCAATTTCTCCCCGATCACTTGGCATTATGTTCTTGGCGATCTCAGTCACGGAATTATCAAAATAATATAAACCCGTAACTGCTAAATTTGAAATAAATTTTTTGGGTTTTTCAGTAATTGAAATCGGCCGATTTGCTTTATCAATTTCAAGGATTCCATAATCGCTTGGATTTGAAACTTCATATATAAAAATATGAGCTCCGGACTCGGGAAGTGAATGGGACAGATCGCTCCCCAAACCTGCACCGTGAAAAATGTTGTCACCCAGAATCATGAGACACGGAGTACTCGCAAGAAAATCTTCACCAATAATAAATGCGTCTGCCAATCCTCGTGGTTCGTATTGAACCGCATACTCAATATGGATTCCCAGACCAGCCCCATCTCCAAGCAAATTCATAAAGGCGGGCTGGTCGTGTGGAGTCGTGATAATTAGAATATCCTGAATCCCAGCCAACATTAATGTTGATAGAGGATAATAAATCATTGGCTTGTCATAAACGGGGAGTAATTGCTTGCTAAGGACCTTTGTGATTGGCCACAAACGTGAACCCGTGCCACCAGCAAGAATGATGCCTTTCATGGAGGAAGCCTAACGGTAGACTCCAATTCTTGGGTAAAAGGGGGATAGCTAATGCGCCTACTTGTAACTGGCGGAGCTGGCTTTATCGGCTCAAATTTCGTTCGTCGCTGCTTAGATGGATCGCTAAAAGGCGTCTCCTCAGTCGCGGTTTTGGACAAATTGACTTATGCGGGTGTTCTAGAAAATCTTAACTCTGTCGCAGGATTGACCACTTATTCATTTATTCATGGGGATATTTGCGAGCAGGGTAACTATCGCGAAATTCTTTCTTCAGTAGACGCTGTTATTAACTTTGCAGCGGAGTCGCATGTTGATCGTTCAATTGTGAGTGCTTCGGATTTTGTGCAGACAAATGTCGTTGGGGTACAGGTGCTCCTTGATTCTATTAAGGAATTAGGCAGAGACATTCGATTCTTGCAGGTATCTACAGACGAGGTCTACGGTTCTATTGAATATGGCTCATGGAATGAAGAAAGACCTCTCTCGCCGAACTCTCCATATTCAGCGTCTAAAGCTGGCGGTGAACTTTTGGCGCGTTCTTATTATCAAACACATAAACTTGATGTCGTCATCACTCGGTGTAGTAATAATTATGGACCTTTCCACTTCCCCGAGAAATTGATCCCATTGTTCATCACTAACTTGCTCGATGGAAAAAAGATTCCAGTATATGGAAATGGAAAAAATGTAAGAGATTGGCTTCATGTTGACGATCACTGCAGGGCTATTCATTTGGCCCTTATGAATGGTGGACCTGGTGAAATTTACAACATTGGCGGAGGACGGGAACTAACTAATTTAGAACTCACAAATTTGATTCTAAAAGTCATGGATGCTGATGAAACTTCCATTGACTTTGTAGAAGATCGTAAAGGACATGATCTTCGGTATAGTGTGGATTGGACCAAAATCAATAGAAGTCTTGGGTTCGAACCACTTATTGATTTTGAATCTGGCCTACGGCAAACAGTCGATTGGTATCGCAACAATCGGTCCTGGTGGGAGCCTTTGAAGCTGAGATCAAGTATTTAGCATCATGACTTGGTTAATCTTAGGTGGAAAAGGACAATTAGGTATCGCCATTGCTCGGGTACTTCAAGAAAGAAAAATTGATTATTTTGCATGGGGTTCCGCGGAATTGGACATCCGAGACACCCATGCGGTTGCCTCTGCCGTCCTGAAGGTTAATCCAGAGGTAATTGTAAATGCAGCTGCTTGGACCGATGTCGATGGGGCGGAGTCCGATCCCATTGGTGCCCAAAGCGTGAATGCCCACGGAGCCTCAAATGTGGCTCTTGCAGCAAAACTGTCGGATGCGGTCCTCATTCATATTTCTACAGATTACGTTTTTTCCGGTATCTCGAAAGTTCCATGGAATGAATACGACTTGCGCTCCCCGATCTCCGTGTACGGAAAAAGTAAAGCGGAAGGAGAGTACTTAGTGTTATCGCAATATCCAGAGAAGTCTTACGTTTTTCGAACTGCATGGTTGTATAGCCCGTGGGGTAAAAATTTTGCAAAAACTATGACACGGTTAGCTATAAGAGATGATAATCCAGTTAAAGTGGTTTCAGATCAAGTCGGACAGCCAACCTCTTCGATTGATCTTGCTAACCAAATTGTGGATACGGTTAAGGCGGAATTACCATTTGGAATTTACCACGGAACAAATAGTGGTACAGCATCTTGGTATCACTTTGCGTGTAAGGTTTTTGAGTTATGTGGTGCCGCTTCTTCCCGAGTCTTACCAGTAAGTTCTAACGAATTTGTACGAGCGGCTCAGCGACCTTCTTACTCGGTTCTCGGCCATAGCGCTTGGAGTACCAGCGGAGCAAAAGGGATTTCAGTATCGCCTTTGCGTGATTGGAATTTTGCTTTGATAGATACAATGCCTTTAATCATTGCGATCGTAAAAGGCGAGGCTTAACTAAATGGAAATTTCTAAATTAGGTATTGATGGTGCTTGGTTGGCATCTTCACAAGTATGGGCCGATGATAGAGGTAATTTTCGTGAGTGGTTCAAGAGATCTGAAATTCGATCCGCAACGGGAATTGATTTCGCAGTGGCGCAGGCAAATCTGTCGCAGTCCAGGCGTGGCGTTGTTCGAGGAATTCACTATAGTTTGGCACCGTTGGGACAGGCAAAATGGGTCACGTGTGTGACGGGCGCTATTAAAGATGTTGTTGTTGATATAAGACCAGGGTCGACAAATTTTGGAAAATACATAGCGATTGACTTGGAGGGTGGAGATGGCCAAGTGGTCCTAGTAGGAGCAGGACTTGGACATGGGTTTGTTTCGATGAAGGATGACTCTACTGTGGCTTATTTGATTAATTCCGAGTTCTCACCCAGCGAAGAGTTCGAGATTAATCCTTTAGATCCTACCATTGGGATTAATTGGGGATATTCTGACAATGAGCTTGTGTTGTCCTCAAAAGATTTAGCGGCACCGGGGTTGAATGAGCGACTAAGACTCAATCAGCTTCCTATTTATAATTAAGGGAATATCTTTCATAAATTGAGTTGATGGAATATTCACCCGGAGAATAAATCTTCATATTGTTGTCGATGTTGGGAGACCATTGATTCCAACGTAAAGTCTTTTGCTGTCAACTCCATTGCTGCGGCGGACATCGAAAGCCATAGTTCGTGGTCACTAACGAGTGATTCCAAGTCAAAAACTATTTCGTCGACAGTATGCCCAGTGATAATTCCAGTCACCCCATTTTTGATGACTTCTGAGTTAGACCCAGCGTTAGTCGCAACTACTGGCACGCCTGCTAATTGGGCTTCAATGAGCGCTATCGGCATTCCTTCGTTATCTGATGTTGATAACCCACAATCCACAGCCGACCAAAAAATGGAAGAGTTTGTCCAACCAATAACTGAGACATTATCAGGAGCAACGACTCTAACTTGATCAAGTAGATCTCCTCCACCGGCCATAACAAACTGAATATTTGGCAACCGTCGGGCCACTTCCAACATTAACATGGGATTCTTCACGCTAGTCATCCGAGCCATCCACCCGACCACAAAAGACTCATTATGTAGTTTTAATAGAGTTCTAGCTTCCCCTTTCTCAAGTTTAGGTAACTTCGTGACTCCAGGTGGAATTGAAATCCAATCCCTATTTACACCGATTCCAGCTGCTCTGAGATCTGAGCCAACTTTCTCACCCACGGAAATTAACAGGTCAGTACGTTTTGCAAGGATACGTTCTGCAAATGTGATTAAATATTTTTGTGACTGCGAAAATGAATGATCATCAAAAAGGTGACCATGAAATGTGTGAACTTTCTTGTGATGTCCCCAAATTAATCGACCCAATAGTCCGGCCTTGAACGTATGCGTATGCACGACTTCAGGTTTTAACTCATGTATCAATTTGCGAAGCTCAAGTAGGGACTTAAAATCATCAATTGGGGAAATTTTGCGACCTAGATGAGGTATCCGATGTACGGGTAGATGGCCAGTGACGGGATCTTCAATTTCTGCGCCTTGTACAAAACCCGTAGCTAACTCACTCTTGGGAATAGATTCCACTAAATTCCCTACATATCTTGCAGTACCGCCTACGTTCATACGTGCAATTATGTGCAGAACTCTAATGGTGGACATCAGAAAGATACGCCTCAATAACTTCATTGGGAGCACCAGAATATTTTGGTGTCCCATTAGAAAGGTAGATTGCTCGCGTNGACATCCTTGCTACTGCTGACAGATCGTGGGAGACAAGTAGAACAGCACATCCGGTATTCATCATTTCAACAGTGCGAGCTGCCGATTTTTCACGGAAATCTTCGTCGCCTACCGAAAGTATCTCGTCGATGAGCAGTAGATCAGGGGTAACATCGGTCGCGGTCGCAAAAGCGAGCCTTGCAGTCATTCCAGAAGAATAGGCTCTGATTGGGATATCTAGGTGTTCAGTCAAGCCGGCCCAGTCTGCAATGGCCTCAATTCTTGATTTCATCTCCTTAGGAGTTCGGCCCAAAAGTGTTCCATAAAGCACTATATTTTCCGCCCCAGTAAGTTCTGAATTAAAACCAGCTCCAAGTTCGATCATAGGCGCGACTCGACCGCGGACAATTACTCGACCGGAAGTAGGGGGAAGCACTCGAGCAATCACTTTAAGCAAAGTAGATTTTCCGGCCCCGTTTCGACCTATTACCGAAACGGTTTCACCTCGAGCGATATTGAATGAAACACCATTGAGAGCAAAGAACTCCTCGTAGGCCATCCTTCTTTTAATTGTATCTATCGCCGTTTGCTTAAGGGATGAAACTCGATGGCGAGTGCGCCGATAGGCAAGGGAGAGTTCGTTTGCCTCGACAATTAATTCGTGGGTCATAATTTAGCCATAACTTTCGGCCATAAGCGACTAAAGAAATAGAATCCAATAACAAATGAAAGCACGGAACAGCCTCCCATAATTTCCCAATTGCGCAAGGTTGAAATCGCACCATTACCAAATTCATGTCGTGCAATTTGAAGGAAAGAGGTTAGTGGATTGAGCAAAATTACTTGTCGTGTATGTGGACCTAGTGCTTCTACTGGGTAGAAAATGGGGGTCATATAGGTGAGTGCTAAAAGAAAGATATTTATAAGTGATCGTGAGTCATCAAAATTTATGTAGGCGATCGCCAACATTAGCGATAAACCTGTAGTGAAAAGGATCATACAAAATACGACCAACAGAACCATCGGGAAGTGCCATGTAGGAGTCTTGCGGTAGATTGCAAGAACAACAGCCAATGGTGCTAAACCGATCAGATAATTCACTGCACTCGATATCGCGGCAGATACGGCAAAAATCTCTGGACGGACATAGACCTTTGTTAATACACCCGCTCCCGTCGCAACTGAGTCGGCTCCCATTGTTAGACTTTGATTAAAGAATGTACTTAATAGAACTCCAGAAAGCAGGTAGGGAAGAAAAGGAGCGCCGTTTGGCAGTTTTGATTTGAAAACCGTATTGAAGACGTAGTACATAACTGCGGTTGTGAAAAGTGGATTAAGGAGTGACCACCAGACCCCGATCACCGAACGCTTGTATCGAACAGTCAGATCGCGGACCACAAGCAGTCGAAGGAGTCCACGGTTTTCGTATATCGATTTAACTTGCGATACGACTGGTATCTGGCGTGCGCTTGAGTCATATACCTGCATAGTGCTCATCATAGATGATGTGCCACATCGGTAATGATCTCTTCAAGCGACAAGAGTGGTCTCCAGCCCAAAACTTCCTTGATCTTGGCGATATCAGGGATGCGCCGCTGCATATCCTCAAAGCCTGGGTTATATGCGATGTCGTAAGGGATTTTGGTGATCGTGCTCTGAGATTGGGTGACCTCGATGATGCGTTGCGCTAGCCCCTCGATGGAAATCTCGTGGTTGTTACCTACGTTGAAGGCGTCGCCAATAGTTGCTTCGGAGTCGATGATCGCAATGATTCCTCGGATAGCGTCGTAGACATGGCAGAAGCAGCGAGATTGGGTTCCCGGTCCGTAGACGGTGAGGGGCTCGTTCTTGAGCGCCGCAGAGACAAATCGAGGGACGACCATTCCGTAGTGACCAACTTGGCGTGGGCCGACGGTGTTGAAGAGGCGGACGATCCGTGTTCGCAGGCCCTTTTCGAGGTGATAAAACTGAGCTAACGATTCATCAATCGCTTTTGCCTCAGAGTAAGACCATCTTCCCTTGAGGGGAGATCCAACGATGCGGTCGGACTCTTCGTTGAGCGGTCCCGATGAGTTCTTTCCATAAATTTCAGATGAAGATGCAATAAGTACTTCTTTATTGTGGGCGTGGGCGGCTTCTAAGATGTTTTCAGTACCGCGAATGTTGGTGGTGAGCGATTCAAGAGGTTTATCAACGATATTAAAGACACCTACAGCCGCCGCGAAGTGAAGTACATGATCAACGGACTCAACTAAAGAGTTCACCTTGGCGGTATCGAGGATAGATCCCTCAAACAATTCGAAATTTGGTTTTGCTAGTAGTTGTTCAATATTTGAGCGATTACCTGTTGTTAAATTATCAAGAACGACGACATGGTCACCGCGAGCGACCAGCGCATCAGAGAGATGTGAACCGATAAATCCTGCGCCACCGGTTATGAGGTAACGCATTTAAAATCCCCCGCGAGTATTGAGTGTCGGCGTTGAACCCAGAAGTGATAGATCGCAATGTGAATGCGGATTAACGAGGATTGCTAAGTCGTAAGAGTTAGTTAATGGTGCGGATGTTGTACCATTCCATTCTTGAACAAGATCATCGTGCCATGCGACATCGGCGCCAGCCTTGCGCAAAGTTTCGATTAAACCTTCGGCAGGAGTCTCTCTGGTATCGGAGACATTTGGTTTGTAAGCAACCCCAACCACAAGAACCTTCTTGTTCGCCAGATCCCCGATCATTCCAGTTGCAACTCCTAGGAAATAAGAAGGGAGCGAAATATTTACCTCATGGGCTAAATCAATAAAGCGAGTTGGTGCGCCGATTTCATTTGCTTTGGATGATAGATATTTGGGATCAACTGGGATGCAATGTCCACCTACGCCAGCGCTGGGATAGAAAGGCATAAAGCCATATGGCTTGGTGGAGGCCGCATCAACAACCTCGCGCACATCGATATTCATGGCTGCACAGAATTGGGCGATTTCATTTATAAAAGAGATATTGATAAGACGGAAGCTATTTTCTAGCAACTTTGCGGTTTCGATAACTTCCAATGAGGAGCCTGTGGTTACAGATTCTACGAAGCTAGCGTAGAAAGCCTTCGCCCTCTCGGTTGCTTGTTCTGTTAGCCCGGCAACCAATTTTGGGGTGTTGGTTACGTTCCAAACCTTGTTAGCGGGATCTATCCGTTCGGGTGAGTAAGCGAGGTCGAAGGGTACCTGTGCAATTTCGAGTATTGAGGCAATTGTTGATCGAGTAGTACCGGGAGCGACGGTTGACTCATTGATGACCAAAGTTTCTGGTGCAAGATGTTGCGCCACCGATGTGAGCGCAGACTTTAGGCTGGAAAGATCTGGCTTGTAGTCAGCATCCAACGGAGTGGGAACGCAGATAACAACGATCTGTGCGTCTTTCACGGACTCAAAGTTTGTTGTTGCGAAATAGCGTCTAGAAGCAAATGCAGACTGGATCTGCGCATTGGTGATATCCCCTATTGGAGATTCGCCTCTGCTCAAGTTAGCTATTAGTGCCGAATCGGTATCAATTCCGTAGACGGTATGCCCGGCGTTGGCGGCTGCGATCGCAAGGGGAAGCCCCACGTAGCCTTGACCAACGATTGCAATCTGCATCGTTACTTACCAAATTCGGATTGCGCCTGCTTGGCGTCGGCACTATTAGGTGCGATTGAATTGATGAGTGGAATTACTGTTTTTGCTCCAGCTAGATCACCGGAAAGCTTGAGATCAGTACCCAACTTTAAGAGGGTGGTTGTGTTGAAAGGATCTGCAGTGACGGCTTTTCTGTCGACTGCTGCGGCCTCTGTCCAGTTCTTTTCATTTTCATAACTATCAGAGAGTGCATTGAGTGCATCCGTGTTGTAAGGATCATTTGCCACAATGACCTTAAGTAGGGATATCGCCTTGGCGTTATCTCCAACTTTTTGATAATCAAGAGCGGATACAAGTTGATAATGAGGATCTTTAAAGGCGAAGGTGAGAGGCTTGTTTACGAAGAACTCATATTGGCTTAATAACTTGGGGTCTTTAGGCGGGATGACTGAATCTAGGAAATGAACGGCACTCTCTGCCTTGAAGAATAGTATTGAAACAACCAACATGATTATTGCAAGCGAAGTTGAGATAAGTGGTTGTATGGCCGATGGCTTCGGGGCTCTGATATCAACATCGGTTGGCAAGATGGAAATTCCAATTACTGCACCACCAAGGATGTACCCCCAAATTGCAATTCCAAGATTGTCGATGGAGATAAATGATTGAGCTTGATAGGTGATCCAGGCCCCAAAGATAACCGCTGCCATGATTTGAGCCGAGCCCTCTGTTTTACGAAGGGCGACAATACCTCTCCAGATGGTGAAACCGGTGAGGGCTAGGAATGCAAGGGTGACAAATATTCCTCCGGTTGCTGCAATCTGGAGGGGAACGCTGTGAGCAGCGTCTGCGACGACGCTTGGTCCACGACGTAATACTTGGGTTGTATCGCGGTACTGGCGGAAGTAAGCGCCATAACGATCCAATCCAACGCCAAACAAAGGGTGATGAATAAACATTCGAGCTGCTGCGCGCCAGTAGTCACCGCGGTAAGTCACAGATTCTTTGTAAAAGAGTCGAGTGAGAGGTCCAATCTTGAGCATACCTGCGATAACCGCGAGGCCGCCGATAAATGATAATCCCGAAAGGGCTAATGAGACTCTCTTATTCTTTTGATAAATCCAGACTAGAACAATCAGACCGATTCCGATGCCTGCGGCGAGAAGTCCCTGCCTTGCCTGCGAGAGGACGATAATGATTGTTAGCAGCAGGGTATTGAATCCAGCTACCGCTCTAAACCACTTCTCCTTCTCTGAATTTATTGCAACGCCAAAATTAAGAACCAACAAGATTGCCAAGATAGCACCGGCAAAATCCGGGTTGCCTAACGTGACAAAGATGGGGTTGTACAAGTAGTGCCACTTTACAAAGTCAATCTTGTAATTTTGGAAGGCTCCATATATTCCGAGCAGCGATCCTAAAAAGACGATAGTCCTATCTAATGTGGCCAATCTATGTAACCGCATGAGAAAGGCGGCGGTTAAGAAGAATGTGATGAGGCAGAGGTATTCAAGGAGACCCGTTCTGCGAGCGTATTGCCCGAAGAAGCCTACAAATTTGTTATCAGTTGCGATCCAAGCGACAACTAGAGTTAGGGCGAATGCCCCAGCGATAATTGTGGTGATCTTGAGCGTCGGATTCTTCACGTAGTACTTAGCCTGCACAGCCAACCAGCCAAGTAGCCAGAGTCCAGTTACAGAAAGTACCCACATCTTTGGAGAATTAAATGGATCGCTAAGAGCGAACCAGAGTCCAAGAGTGACAAGCGCGCCACCCCAGATCAACCAGCGCAACGAGCGTTGTTCCTGGAATCCGCTCTCAGTCTTACTCTGCACCTTGGGTGATGGGGCTGGTGCCTTTTTGACTGGAGTTGGCTTTGGGCCGGGATTCGGGCGTCCACCTTTTTTATTTAAATTGCGCTTGGCCATGTCGGGAGTTTATCGCCTTTGATTTTCCTGAATAGAGTGCCATTACCGTGCTTTATCGGTGATACTTCTCAGATGTGCAAGAGGCGTCCAATATTTAGAGAGGGACGATAAGAACGTGCTCAAGGTGTACATCTGGCAGTTCTGGTTGCTGGGAATAGCAACATTCGCGGTGGTCGGGGCGCTAACCCCCTGTGCCCGTCGATTTGCCATACGTCATGAGATTTACGATCACCCCAACTCCGAGCACAAATCGCATGCTGAACCGACGCCTTATTTGGGCGGGGTTGCCATCGTTATTGGAGTTTTCGTTATCTCATACGGGGCGCTTTTCGCCAAAGAGTTATCGGCGAAGAACCTTGAGCTTCAATCTTCCGTGCTCCTGCCGGCGCTCCTCTTAGGACTGGTTGGTCTCTGGGATGACATCAAGAATCTAAGACCCCTTCCTAGGTTGATAGTCCAAACAACATTGGGTGTCTTCACCGCAATCTTGCTTATAGAAACTCATACAGTGGGAGTTCCGACCGGTCATCCCTGGATTGATGGACTTATTACCCTGGTATGGATTGTTGGCATCTGTAACTCGATCAATTTCTTTGACAATGTAGATGGAGGGGCGGCAGGAACTGTCGCAATCTCAAGTCTGGCTCTCACCTATTTGGGATATCAGGGCGGTCAATATTTTGTGGCCGCACTTTCAGCTGTGGTCGCGGGGGCGACGATTGGATTCTTGCTTTGGAATAAGAGCCCGGCTCGAATATATATGGGGGATGCAGGAGCGCTCTTTCTTGGAGTTTTAATTGCAACGCTTACTATCCGTTTTCACCCTCATGCCCTAACGAAGTGGACCTCTTTCTCTACCAAGATCTTGCTATTAGCAGTACCTATTTTGGACACCTCGGTTTCTGTCACCTCTCGGGTACTGCGCAGAATCTCACCATTCCAAGGTGGGCAGGATCATCTCTCACACCGCTTGGTGAGGGCAGGTTTATCTCGGAAGATTGCAGTATTTGTTCTCTGGTCGCTGACTGGTGCCTTCGCTCTCTGTGCCATGGTGATTCCTTCGCTTTCAAAGGTGGCCGAGGAGCGAGTAGTGATCGATGCGGCGGCGATTTGGGTACTGCTCTACTTTATTTTCTTGAGTGCTTCGGATGAGTAGGCAGCAGGGTCGGTTGCCATAATTATCAATTTTGCCAGCGAAATTCATTGGTCTTATCTACTCGCTTTATCCTCTATCTATTAACTCATTCCATAAGTACTCTCACGCTATTGATATCTCGCTGAGATCCACGGGGAGTTAAATGGATAACGAGTCAGTAATTCATACCGATGCAGTTGCACTCCAACCAGAATTAGTTGAATTACGGCATCGACTGCATCAACGCCCCGAGATAGGGCTACATTTACCGGAGACCCAAGTAATGGTTCTTGAGGCGTTGGATGAACTCGACCTAGAGATCACGTTAGGTAAAACATCCTCATCCGTCACTGCGGTTCTTCGAGGGGCAAAGCGTGGAAAGGCTGTGTTACTTCGAGGCGATATGGATGCGCTTCCTGTTAAAGAGGAGACGGGTCTGGATTACGCAAGCACAATCGATGGTGCGATGCATGCCTGCGGACATGATTTACATACGGCGATGCTCGTCGGTGCGGCAAAATTACTTTCAGCGCATCGGGATCAATTGCAAGGTGACGTTGTTTTTATGTTTCAGCCAGGCGAAGAGGGTGACGATGGCGCAGCTCATATGATTGCAGAGGGTGTTTTGGATGCTGCAGGAGTTAGAGTTTCGGCGGCATACGGAATACATGTAACTACTGGAAGCGTGCCGCGCAATGTTTTTGCATCAAGGCCGGGAACGCTCATGGCTTCAGCCGATGCACTCTACGTGACGGTGCGCGGTGCAGGTGGTCATGGTTC
>TBL_comb48_EPIDRAFT_1000921_pt1 | contig 22549 bp, 18 predicted proteins | sample TroBogEpilimnion_37_FD_10681 | JGI IMG/M metagenome (IMG submission 10681) | reverse complement strand
CCTCGCTAAGTTGGCGTGGTAGCCAAGCGCCATTTATAGTGGGCCAAGTTGGGGCGGCTAGTGCAGCTTTAGCACCTGCCATAAATGCACCATACACCAATTGAAAGAAAAGAAGCATAAGAATGGCAATAGTAAAGGTGGCACCATATGTATCTGCAACTCTCTGGTTGTCAGCAATCAATAATTTTAATGCAAACCATAAGGTATAACAGGCCAGTACCATTGCCGAAATAAAATGCACCGATAGTTTTATGGGATTCACATAAAGATTATCTGCATTAAGGCCGCTTTTTACCATGATCCAGCCAATTAAACCTTGTGCAGCACCTAGCACAAATAAAATTATAAAGGGCTTTATCATCGCTTTGTCAAAGTATTGCTTTTTATAAAAAACAATAAAGCCAATAATAAATACAACCCCTAATAAGCGCGCCCATAAACGGTGAAACCATTCCCAGAAAAAAATAAATTTAAAATCGCTTAGGGTAAAATGGCTATTAAGCATTTTGTATTGGCCTATTTGCTTGTACCCGGCAAATGCATGGTTCCATTCTTGTTCGTTTAATGGGGGTATAGCACCTAGAATCGGTTTCCAGTCAGTTATGGAAAGCCCCGAACCTGTTAGGCGGGTAATGCCTCCTAATAATGTTTGTATAATAATCATAGCTACTCCGGCAATAAGCCATATTGCCACAGCTTTTCTTTTTTTATGGTCTTCCACTTACAGGTATTTGCTGCAAATTTATTCAAGTACAACGAAAGTATGCCTCAATATTATAGGGTGCTCATGATTAGCTGTTAATCCAAGAATAGGGCGCAGTTGGGTATAATATTCCCCAAATTATACACGCATAAAAAATAATATATGTAGCAGTGCTTTCCTAAATGTTTTAAATAGGAAGTTTTAAATACGCAATTCAAAGTAAAAATAAATTCATAATCCCTTGTTTTATGGGCATTTCAACTATATTAGGCCCTTTAAATATAAACTTTTAAAAATGAGTATATTTTTAATTGTTTAAACCATAAATTTGGAGTGATTATTGCAATATAAATTTAGTTGTAAAAATATGTGCCAAAAATCAGCACAGTTTTTCATTTTAAAACATAAGCGAGAAATTATATATTTAACCACAATTTACACCTATGAGGAAAGCTGATATAGTTACCAATATTGCTGAAAAAACCGGTATTCCTAAAGTGGATATACTTGTAGCATTAGAAACTTTTTTTAAAGAGGTAAAGCATTCTTTAGTAGAAGGTGAACCCGTTTACGTAAGGGGATTTGGAAGCTTTATTCTAAAAAAACGTGCCGCAAAAATTGGCCGCAACATTAAAAAGAATGTTGCTGTAGAAATTCCTGAGCATTTCATTCCTTCGTTTAAACCCGCAAAGGAATTTGTGCAAGCCGTAAAAGATTCTGACCATGAATTGGCAGAACACAGCGCAGATGACCATGCTTAGTTTGGCACTCTTGCCTAATTTAGCCCTATATTTGCGCTTTAAATTCATTTTCCTTGCGCGCTAATCAAATCATAGCTATTGCTTTGTCTCTAGCTTTAATTGCAATTATTTATAAATGGGGTATTACCACCCCACCCGATAAAGTGCAGCAACCTGGCCAAGCACCCATGGCTAGCCCTATGGCCGCTCCGGCAAGCTTACCCCCATTTGCCTTAGATTCTTTTATCAATGCCGCAAAAGCTGGACTTAATGCCACTGCTGCCAATGAAATGGATACCAAACAAAAAGCCTTTCAAGTGGCTACTAATGATGCCGATAAAGCGGGTATTTATTTTAGTATGGCTCATATATGGGAAATAAATAATTATAAGCCTATTGCAGCTTATTTTGGTGCACAAGCATCAAAATTGGAGAATTCGGAAAAAAAGCTCAATTTTGCAGGCCAATTCTTTTTGGAGCTGTTGAGCGATACATCAATCTCGGCATCCATGCGAGTGTGGGAGGCTAATGAGGCTATAGCATGTTTTAAAAGGGCGTTAGATTTAAACAGCGATAACGACAGTACTAAAATTAATTTAGCCTTAGCTTATATTGACGGCACCGGTGAAGCCATGCAGGGTATACAATTACTCCTAGCACTAACCCGAGAAAAGCCCGACCATTTGGCGGCTAATCTTTTGTTAGGAAAATTAGCGGTACGGTCAGCACAGTGGGACAAAGCCATCAAACGCTTGGAAAACCTACTGCAAAAATACCCCGATAACACGGAGGCTATCTATTTCTTAGCCGAAGCGTATAAGGGAAGCGGAAATAAAGAAAAAGCAATTGCTTTGTTTGAACAGTGTAAAAGATTAGTCAATAAACCGGAGTTCAGCAAAGAAATAGACGAGTATATTAATTCATTTAAATAACTAAAATAATTTTTGTATGCCTTGTGGTAAAAAAAGAAAACGACATAAAATTGCTACTCATAAACGTAAAAAGCGTTTAAGAAAAAACCGTCATAAAAAAAATAAATAAGGCAAATTTGCCTTTGCAGCATGTTTACCTTACGCTACCTGCCGCCTAGGCTGTAGGTTGCGTAAGGCTTTATTATTGCGCTGCTATTTGTTGATTTAGCCTTTGGCATTTTAAAAGTCTTACCTGCATGGTTTGGCTTATAGGCTATTACAAAAAAATAAGACGGATTAATGAACAAAGAACTCATTATTAATGCTTCCGAACAAAGCGTCGAAATCGCTTTGCTTGAAGATAAAAAGCTCGTGGAGCTACACTACGAAATCGGCCAAAACGAATTCGCTGTGGGCGACTTGTATTTAGGTAAGGTTAAGAAATTAATGCCCGGCCTAAATGCTGCTTTTGTAGATGTGGGTTACGAAAAGGATGCTTTTCTTCATTATACCGACCTCAGTCCTTATGTACGTTCGCTACTTAAATTTACAAAGCAAAGTATAGAAGGAAATACCAGTTGGGGCAACGATTTCGGCAATTTTAAAAATGAAGCCGAAATTCTTAAAACGGGCAAAATAACCGAGGTGATGAACAGTCGCCCCGAAATATTAGTGCAAATTCTTAAAGAGCCCATCTCCTCTAAGGGTCCGCGATTAAGTTGCGAAATTTCACTGCCGGGCCGTTTTGTAGTAATTACTCCTTTCAATGATGTAATTGCCGTTTCTCGCAAAATTCATTCTGCCGATGAACGTAAACGTCTGCAAAGAATTGTAGAAAGCATAAAACCCAAAAATATGGGTGTTATTGTGCGCACAGCTGCAGAGGGCAAAAATACCGCAGAACTGCATAATGATATTTTGGCGCTGGAAGAAATGTGGAAAACTACCCAAGCTAATCTTAAGGGGTCTAAAGCACCCAAAATTATTGTTAGCGAGCAAGATAAAACTACTTCCATTCTGCGCGATTTGCTCAATGAAAGTTTTCAGCATGTAGTAGTTAACGATAAAAAAATGATGAGCGAGACTAAAGAATACATCTCACGAATCGCTCCTGATAAAGAAGATATTGTTAGTTTTCATAACAATGCAACTCCTATTTTCGATTACTACGGCATTAATAAGCAAGTAAAAGCATCCTTTGGTAAAACAGTAAACCTGGCCAGCGGCTCTTACTTAATTATCGAGCATACCGAAGCCTTGCATGTCATAGATGTAAACTCGGGTACAAGAAGCGCCGAAGCCGGACAAGAACAAAATGCAGTAGCTACCAATTTAGAGGCAGCCGAAGAAATAGTACGTCAAATGCGCCTGCGCGATTTGGGTGGAATTATCATTATCGATTTCATAGACATGAAATTGCCTGAACATAAAAAACAGGTTTTGGAAGCTATGGAACAATTAATGGTTACAGATCGTGCTCGACATACGGTTTTGCCTATTTCCAAATTCGGACTCATGCAAATTACACGCCAGCGCCTGCGTCCTGAATTAAATATCTCAACCGCCGAGGTATGCCCTACTTGTAAAGGTACCGGCAAAATAGGCCCATCTATTTTGTTGGTCGATGATATCGAAAAAGACTTTAAATACCTCATTGATCAAGGCCACCGCACACTCTCGGTTCATGTTCACCCCATTATGGAAGCCTATCTCACTAAAGGGGTGTTTTTCAACTCTATCGTTTGGAAATGGTACAGAAAGTATAACGTAAGGCTTAAGGTAGTGGTCGATAATAATTCACCCCTTACCCAATATCACTTCTACGATCTCAAAACGGAAGATTTAATTAAACTTTAATACTCGCCAATCATTTTAATCTCTGCTGGCTTCTACTTTACACTGGGCTACAGCAGGGTCATTAATTACGCTGTCAATATGCTCCAGCGCATCACTCTCATTAGGGTATTTTGCCAGTACTTTATCCAACACACAATCGCAATAAGGCTTTGCCTTCTCGGGCTTTACCCAACCTTTAGCTTCATCTAAACAAGATTGGTAAAAAACTTTTTTGTCATCCTCATCCCAACTGCCTTTACAAGAACACAGTGCTATAAGTGGTAACAAAAGTAATTTTTTATAGGTAGCAGCCATACTTAATATGCATTTCAACAAGTCTAAAATAATTCTTTTTTATGTAACAACAGCTAAAGGTTATAAGCCCTGCAAATCTAAACCTACTACCCGTTAAAAAGCCTATATTTGCGGCCGAATGAATTTAAAGGTGCTGTTGGGAATGTATCAAGATGATACCCGCTTAAAACAAATAGCGGCAGCACTTTCATTGCCCCAAAAGTTCCGGGTGCAATTGCAAAATTTGCGGGGCTCGGCCATAAATTTTATCGCAACTGCTATTTGGCAACAATCCGATTTTAATCATCTTTTTATACTCAACGATAAAGAAGAAGCAGCCTATTTTACCAACGATCTAGAGCACCTCACCGAGGCTTTGGATATCTGCTTCTTTCCGGACTCCTTTAAACGTTCCGGCCATTTTAACGAGCTGAATAGCAGCCATATTATGCTGCGCACTGAAGCTCTTAGTAAGTTTAATGGAAAAAGCATACACAAAAAAGTATTAGTAACCTACCCCGAAGCATTATTCGAAAAAGTGGTGAATGCAGGTTCGCTTTCCAAAAATATGATTAGCATAAAGGTAGGTGAAGCACTACAAGTAGATAACTTACTGGAGCGTTTTGTGGAGCTGGGCTTTAGGCGACAAGATTTTGTCTACGAACCGGGGCAATTTGCTATGCGTGGCGGTATTTTAGATGTCTATTCCTTCGGTAATGAAAATCCTTATCGTATTGAATTGTTTGGTAACGAGGTAGATAGCATACGCATTTTTAATCCCGAAACTCAATTGTCCGAACGCAAACTCCTACAAGTATCCATTTTACCTAATGTAGAAACCAAATTCGAGACTCAAGAGAAAATAGCTTTACTTGATTATTTGCCGGCCAATACGCTAATATGGGCCAAAGATTTTGAATATACTATTGGCAAGCTCAAGAAGCTTTATAACGATTTGCCTGAAAAAATTGACTTAGGACAAGTTGCGGTAGACCATGAAGAAGAATGGTTAAAAGAACTGAACCGAAACGATTTTGAAACTTCTGAATTATTTACAGCGCAATTAAAACAAAGGCACTTGGTAGAGTGGTATAACCATTCCTTACCAAGCATTACCGGCGATGAATTGTCTTACCTGGTTCAATTTGCTACAGATGAACAACCGGTATTTAACAGGCAGTTTAATATGCTTATTGCCGATTTGCAAAAGGCTATAGCTAACAAATACATGCCCTATATTTTTGCCGAAAACCCCAAACAATTAGAGCGATTAAGAAGCATATTTGAAGATCTTAATGCCGAAATTCAGTTTGTAGCAATTCCAACTTCGGTTAGTAAAGGTTTTATCGATCATGATAAAAAAGTGCTCTGCTATACCGATCACCAAGTATTTCAACGCTATCATAAATACAACGTAAAGCAAGCCTATACAAAAGGTAAAGCTTTAACCCTGCGTGCCCTGCGAGAGCTGCAACCCGGCGATTATGTTACTCATATCGACCATGGAGTAGGCCAGTACTCAGGCTTGCAGAAAATAGAAGTAAATGGCAATATGCAAGAAGCTATCCGAATCATTTATAAGGATAACGATGTGCTTTATGTAAATATCAATTCGCTACATAAAATTAGCAAGTTTACGGGCAAAGAGGGTACCCAGCCACGCATGAATAAGCTGGGTAGCGATGCTTGGAGCAAGCTAAAGAATAAAACAAAGAAACAGGTTAAGGATATTGCAACCAACCTCATCAAATTATATGCTAAGCGTAAAGCCTCCGAGGGCTTTGCATTTTCTCCCGATTCTTATTTGCAAACCGAATTAGAAGCGTCTTTCTTTTACGAAGATACACCGGACCAAAGCAAGGCCACTGCCGATGTTAAACGCGATATGGAATCTCCGGCTCCTATGGATAGGCTGGTTTGCGGCGATGTTGGCTTTGGTAAAACAGAGGTGGCTGTACGTGCTGCATTTAAAGCGGTTTGCGATAGCAAACAAGCAGCCATTTTGGTCCCAACTACCATTCTGGCATTTCAACATTACCAAACCTTTAAAGAGCGCTTAAAAGATTTTCCTTGCACGGTAGATTATATTAATAGGTTTAAAAGCACCAAAGAAAAAAACGAAACGCTTAAACGATTAGAAGAAGGTAAAATAGATATACTTATTGGCACTCATGGCATCCTGGGCAAAGCAGTAAAGTTTAAAGACTTAGGTATTTTAATTGTAGATGAAGAACAAAAATTTGGTGTAGGCAGCAAAGAAAAATTGCGCGAAATGAAGGCGAATGTAGATACGCTTACATTAACAGCTACCCCCATTCCTCGCACCCTGCAATTCTCTCTAATGAGTGCCCGCGATTTAAGTATTATTAATACGCCTCCGCCCAATAGGCAGCCTGTTCATACCGAGGTCTTAGTGTTTGATGAATATGCCATACGCGATGCTATTTATTACGAAACAGAACGGGGCGGACAAGTTTATTTCATACACAACCGTGTCCAAAGTTTACCCGAAATGGCAAAGTTGTTACAAAATTTATGTCCCGATTTGGAGATCGGTCTCGCACACGGTCAAATGGAAGGCCATAAGCTGGAACAAGCACTGCTTAATTTTATAGAGCGTAAATATGATGTGCTTTGCTGCACCAATATTATCGAGAGTGGTGTGGATATTACAAATGCCAATACCATTATTATTAATAATGCACATCAATTCGGTTTGTCCGATCTGCACCAACTAAGAGGCCGTGTAGGGCGAAATAATAAAAAAGCGTTTTGCTACTTAATGGCGCCATCTATGATCACCCTGCCCGATGATAGTAGAAAGCGCTTGCAAACGCTCGAACAGTTTAACGAGCTGGGCTCCGGTTTTCAAATCGCAATGCGCGATTTAGATATACGCGGGGCAGGCGATTTACTCGGCGCCGAACAATCGGGCTTCATTACCGATATCGGTTTCGAAATGTATCAGAAGATACTAAACGAAGCGATGCGCGAGCTTAAAACTACAGACTTTAAAGATGTTTTTAAAGATGAATTAGTACGCAAAAATGATTTTGTTAGTGATTGCACCATAGATACCGATCTGGAAATTCTAATTCCGGATACCTATGTGGAAAATATTACAGAGCGCCTAAGTTTATACACCCAAATGGACGATCTGGAGGGTGATGAGGCGCTTGATAAATTTGCTAAAGAATTACAAGACCGCTTCGGTCCTATTCCCCCTCAGGTGGCCGATTTATTTACCACCTTGCAATGCCGTCAATTAGCATGCGAGCTGGGCTTTGAAAAGCTCATACTGAAAAATGAACAAATGCGACTTTACTTTGTCTCTAACCCCGAATCGCCTTATTTCGAGTCGGAGGCTTTTAACCACATTCTTACGCATATTCAAACAAGTACCAATAATGCCCACTTAAAACAAAGTGGTAAAAACATACTGCTGGTGGTTCATAAAATAAAATCTATGAAGGCAGTACTTAACTTTCTAAACTCAATGCAACTAAAAAAATAAGCTTCTAAATTAAAACGGTTGCTTACTCTTTTACAATTTTAAAATAATGCAAAGTTTACGCTATAATTTATACTTCCCTTTCTCTGCAAGTATAACAGGCAAGGCTTCATCAAATATGGCCTGAATAGTGTTAAATGTACTTACAATTTCTTCTTTGCCATTTTTGTTTTTAGCAAGCATTTCAATTTGGTTAAGGTCATTAAACATATCTCGCACTCTAACCACACTAACGCTCGATTTTAAGAAATGTGCTTGCTTATATATACCTTCCCAATCTTCAGTAAGTTCAATTAAGGTCTTTAATTTTTTCAAACCATCGGGCATAGTATTCAGAAAAATATCAATTACATCAGTAATATACACCGGGTCTTTTTCAGATATTTCATAAAGAAATTCAAAATCTACAATAGGATTTTCCATGGCTTGTTCCGTTTGTTGTTTGTTGGGTAAATTATTGTCTTTATAGTTTTCGGTGGCCTGTAATATCTGGTAGTAAAGGTCTTTGGGTTCAAATGGTTTACTAATAAATCCTGTCATACCGGCTTCGTAACATTTTTCTGCTTCCCCTTTTAAAGCATCGGCGGTCATAGCAAATATGGGCAAATTGTTTTTAAGCACCTGCCTAATATATCTGGTAGCTTTATAGCCATCCACATCAGGCATTTGCAAGTCCATTAATATCACATCAAAATTGCCTGTCTTTATTTGTTCAATGGCATCCTTGCCATTATCCACAATATGCACAATGGCACCTTGTTTGTGCAAGGTGCTTTTTATTACTTTTTGGTTAATCAAGTTGTCTTCCGCAACTAGTATTTGTATGTTCTTTAAAAGTTCTTTACCTAGCTGCTCATTCTTTTGTTCTTCTTCTTTATACAAATATGTATCTCCAATTGTATAAGGTATCTTAACACTAAACACCGATCCTGTTCCAATTATACTGCTTACATGTACTTCGCCTCCCTGCATCTCTGTAAGCTGCTTTACAATAGTTAAGCCAAGACCCGTACCTCCATATTTTCGCGATGTGTTTTCATTGTCTTGCGCAAAGCTTTCAAATATTTTTTCTAATTTATTCTCGGCAATGCCAATTCCGCTATCCTTAATGTCTAATAACAATTCAATGCTACCCGTGCCAACCTCCCTGTGTTTTACTATAATATCAACCCCGCCCCTAGCCGTAAATTTTATGGCATTGCCGGCAAGATTTATAATTATTTGCTGCAGTCTTAATGGGTCGCCAATAAGTACTTCCGGAATAGTGTCGCTATATTTCAGGTTCAAGTATATCTTCTTTTCATCCGCCCTAAACTGTAAGGGGTAAATGGCTTTTGTAATGGTATTCTTAGGTTTAAAAGCCGTACGCTCCAATTGAAATTTACCCGATTTTATTTTAGAAAAATCAAGTATGTCGTTTATAATGCCTAAAAGGCTTTTGGCAGACTCTTGTATATTATCGGTGTATTCTTTCTGCTCAGTATTTAATTCTGTGCCAAGTAATAAATTGCCCATGCCTATAATACCATTCATAGGGGTACGTATTTCATGGCTCATATTAGCCAAAAATGCTTCTTGGGCTGCTTTAGCATCTTCAGCTTCTTTTTTAGCTTCAATAAGTTTTATCTCATCTTCCTTTCTTTCAGTTATCTCACTCACCAAACCGCAAATGTTCTTTACATGGCCTTCTTCATCCAGTAATGGAAATTTAGTTATCCAATAATACTCTGTTTTACCATGGGTGGTTCTTTCATACTCTAATGTAGTAATAGATTTTTCTTGCAATACCCATTCATCTGCCGCTTTACTTTGCTCATAAACTTCATCTAATGGCATTAACGATACATCTGTAGCTCCCAAAATTTTCTCTGCAGGCAAACCCACCAAATATTCCATGTTTTTATTTATCATTACATACCTTAACATGGTATCTTTTAAATAAACTACACTTGGTATATTATCAATAATATCCTGAAATAATTTTTGTTGATTGCGCCTTTCTGTTTCCATCAACTCTACTTCTAGTTGCAATGTCTTTTCATCATCAATATCCCATACAACCACCTGCCACTCTTTTATATCATTATTATCTTGGCTCACCGCAAATACCTTACACATAATCCATTTATTTGTGCCCGATGCCGTTTGCACTTGCAACTCTATACTGTTATGGTAAAAGCCATTATGATTTATTTGTGAAATAACATCCAGCACTTTACGCCTAAAACCTACTGCTACGCCTTTTATAATATGCTTGCCAATTAATCGCGCTGGGTTAATCTGTAAAAGATCCTCTATGTTTTTACTCGCAAAGTTAATAATGCCGGTTTGGTTCACCACTAATGTAATCAAACCCGTATCTTCTATTAGGGTTTTATATTTAGCTTCATTCAGCCGGGCCATCTCCTCTGCCAAGGTGCGCTTCCTAATACTTTGGTTTACTTTATACAACGTAAATATTAAAAAGATGCTGATGAGTATATAGCTGATGAGTGAAAAAATGACTCTCGATTTGCTATAATGTATATTCGTTTCATTACGCCTATCCGCAAGTATTTTTGCATCTCGCTCTACTTTGCTTATATATCTATAGCTATCTCGGTCTATGCTATTCAGTTGCCTGTTTAGCTCTTGTTGCCCATTTTTGGTATTATTATTAGGATTTACTAACTGCTTATATAGGGCAATTTTATTTTCTATAAGTAGCTTAAAAAAATAAAACGAATCAAAATTTATATTCTTTTTTCTGGCATAATAATCCAAATCATCTATATCTTTTTTCAGCACATGGGTTTGCCTATTAAATTCATTTATAAATAGGCTATCACCTGTATGTGCAAAATTCGCAACACTTACAGCCAACCGCTCATTGTCCGCATCTAATGTCTTAATGCAATAAATTAAATCATTAGATTGTATTACTTCTTGTTCTGCAACTCGCGATCTTTTATATAAAAAAAAGGCCTGAAACAAATAGATTATAAAGAAAAATGCAATAAATAGGTTAATCGCCAAAAACGACCTTTTTAGCTGTACAGCTACAGTATTTATTGGCTTTTTGGTAAAAATTGAAAAGAAATCCATCTATACTACGAAAGTAATTAATGTGATTGAGATTATTAGTATTCAAACAAGTTGTAATTAATTTATATTTAACCTAAGGCTTAAGGTCAATAAGTTTATCTTTGTTCCAAAAGTATACGCTATAAGCACTTAGCTATTTGATGCTTATTTCTTAATTAAATTATTTAAAAAAAAATATTATTTCTAAAATAGCTGAATTTTGATTTTTTTTTAATACATTTATAATCCCTATTTCTATCAACTCACCTTTAAGCACAGTTTTTAAAGGTTTAATTATAGCAACGAATAACTAATTTAGGTAGTACATGAAACAAAAAATAAAAATATTGCCACGCTGGATCATACTTATACTTGATCTCTTATGTGTGCAATTAAGTATTATTGTTTCTTTCTTACTTAGGTTCAATTTCGATCTTACCGAGCTTAATACATTTCATTTTAATTATGTATTAGGTATTACACTATCGCTTAATATAATATTGTTCTATACCCTTAAAACTTATTCGGGTATAATCAGGCATACCAATTTAGAGGATACTTTTAGAATACTCATTGTTAACTCCATTGCTTCGCTCCTGTATATAGCAGTTAATTTGGTTACCAATCAGTTTTTCTTGCTTTTCCCCGTTTCTATTGTAGTTATTAATTTCTTTACCATAAACTTTATGCTTATTTCATACAGGTTATTGGTAAGGTATAGTTTTAAAAATCTCAATATCGGTAAGCATCCCGAAAAAGTAAAGCTAAAGGCTGTTGTTTATGATATGGGCGAGGATGGCCTGCATACTAAGCGTGTATTTAACGAGTTGCCTAATGGCAATATTCAGGTAGTGGCTTTTATGGATGATGCCATTGGCAATACGGGTAAAATGATGGAAGGCTTGCCTATTTTTAATACCACCGAGGGGGCTTTTCAAAAACTTTCTCAAGAAGGGGTTAAGCTACTCATTATAGCCAATAGGCATGCCCAAAAAGATAAACTGAATTTTATTGTAGATGAATGCCTCAAATTTGGCATAAAGGTACAGCAGGTGCCGCCTATCGAGGAATGGTTTAATGGTAAGCTAGATAAAGAGCAATTAAAGGATATTCATATTGAGGATTTATTGGAAAGGGAAGTAATACAAATCAATAACGAAAGCATTTACTCGCAAATAAAAGGTAAAAAAATTCTCGTAACAGGTGCCGCCGGTTCGATTGGTTCAGAGCTGGTAAGGCAATTACTCAAATACCGTCCTGCTTTATTAATTCTTTGCGATAAAGCCGAATCGCCCCTGCATGAACTTCAAATGGAAATTCAGGAAATAAATAAAAATGCCAATATAAAACCCTACATCGGCAATATATGCGATAAAACACGGATGGAACATTTGTTCGAAATTTATAATCCACATATGGTTTTTCATGCTGCAGCTTATAAGCATGTGCCATTAATGGAAGACCATCCTTCCGTAGCAGTTTTAAACAATGTCTTGGGTACCAAAGTTATTGCCGAACTTGCTGTAGCCAATGGGGTAGAAAAATTCGTACTTATCTCAACCGATAAGGCTGTAAACCCTACCAATATCATGGGCACCAGTAAGCGCATTGCCGAAATATTTACGCAAAGCTATTATAAGAATTTAGTTAAAAATTACCACCATTCAAATAGCCAAAAAACTGCGCATCCTACACGTTTTATTACTACGCGTTTTGGTAATGTGCTGGGCTCTAATGGCTCGGTAATACCTCGCTTTAAAAAGCAATTGGCTAAAGGTGGTCCAATAACTGTTACACATCCCGATATTACTCGTTTCTTTATGACAATTCCCGAGGCTTGCCTCTTGGTAATTGAAGCTGGTGTTATGGGTAAGGGTGGCGAAATTTTTGTGTTCGATATGGGCGAACCGGTTAAAATTACCGACCTCGCAAAACGTATGATAAGGCTCGCAGGAAAAGAACCCGGCGTAGATATTCAAATTGCATTTACGGGATTAAGACCGGGCGAAAAATTGTACGAAGAATTACTGAATGATGCAGAAAACGTAATGCCTACCTATCACGATAAAATTATGATTGCAAAGGTACGCGAATACGATTTCGATTACGTTAATGATAAAATTAATGTTCTCATCAAAGGCGCTCAAAAGCACTATACTCTCGAAACCGTTTCGCTAATGAAAGATCTGGTACCGGAGTTTGTTAGCAATAATGCAGTCTACGAAAATACCAATTCTGCTAAATAATCACTTACCATTATAAGCGTGCGCTTATAATGGCTTTATCTAAGCATCCTTTTACATCATAAATTACAGCATTGTCATTTAATTGTGTCCGCCAGGATAGGTCAAGAAATTCATCATGAGCAACAGCTAGTATTGCAGCATCAAATTTCTTGTTTTCATTTTCAAGGGTGTTAATAATATCTAAGCCATATTCATGCGCAACAGCATGCTTATCAGCCCAAGGGTCATATATGGTTACGTTAATGTCGTAAGAGGTTAATTCATGCACTATGTCTACTACACGTGTATTGCGCACATCAGGACAGTTCTCTTTAAAGGTAATACCCAACAATAGTACATTGCCGTCTATAATAGGTAAACTCTTTTTAAGCATCAACTTTACTACCTCATTAGCAACATAAGCGCCCATGCCATCATTAAGGCGTCGTCCGGCTAGTATAATCTCAGGATGATAACCTACACTTTGGGCCTTTTGGGCTAAATAATAAGGGTCTACGCCTATGCAATGGCCACCAACTAAGCCGGGCTTAAAGGGCAAAAAATTCCATTTAGTGCCTGCAGCTGCAAGTACTTCATGCGTATCAATATCTAAACGGTTAAATATTTTAGATAGCTCATTTACAAATGCAATATTTATATCGCGCTGCGAATTTTCAATTACCTTAGCCGCCTCTGCAACTTTTATACAGCTGGCCTTATGGGTGCCGGCCACAATAACCGAACGGTAAAGTGCATCAACTTTATCTGCCGCTTCAGGTGTTGAGCCCGAGGTCACTTTTTTAATCTTAGTTACTGTATGTTGCTTATCTCCCGGATTAATGCGCTCTGGCGAATAGCCGCAAAAAAAGTCAATATTAAATTTCAAACCCGATATTTTTTCCAACACAGGCACACATTCTTCTTCTGTAACTCCCGGGTACACTGTCGATTCGTATACTACAATATCGCCTTTCTTCAATACTTTCCCCACAGTTTCACTGGCTTTATACAATGGGGTCAGGTCGGGGTTATTATATCTATCTACAGGGGTAGGCACGGTAATTATAAAAAAATCGCAAGCTTCAAGCGACGCTAATTTATCAGAGCAGTGAAGGCCATTCTTAGCGTTATCTAATTCTTGGGTTATAACTGCTTCCAATTGCTTATCCTCCACTTCCAAAGTATGGTCCTTGCAACTCAATAACTCACCAACTCTTAGTTTGTTAATATCAAATCCGGTTACAGGGTATAATTTGGCAAGTTCTACTGCCAATGGCAATCCTACGTATCCTAAGCCTATTACACCAACTCTTTTAGGTTTGTACTCCATAGCATCTCTATTTTCTAATTGTTTGTTCTTATAATAAAACCTCAAGTTAAATATTTTGGCATAAAAGCAGTAACGATTTGCCATAAAATATTCCTTATTAACAAATGCGTAATAAATTGTTTTTTTTCAGCGCATTTTTATCAGCATCATTTATTTTTGCGCCATGGCAACAAATTTTATGGCTCCTTTTAATTTAGATGGCAAGGATAGGGTAGCAGCTATACTTAAAGAAACCAGAAAGGATGGGGTTTATTTTGAAGTTAATATTAATGGCTATCCCAGGTTTTATATGAAATGGAGTGCTTTGGGTCGCTATGATATTATTAATGCCGAAGGCTTTACCATACCCTATGCAGTTTTATTGGCTATTAGCGATGCTATTGAAGCTGCAGTGAAGTAATATTAATATCTTAAAATAAAAAAAGAGGCACCACAATTATGGTGCCTCTTTTTTTATTCAAAGCTAAACTCACTATGCCTCAGCGTAGGCCTCTGTAGGTTCACAAGTGCAAACCAAATTCCTATCACCATAGGTATTATTTACCCTTCCCACACTAGGCCAAAACTTATTTAGTTTTACATACGGCAACGGAAAAGCAGCCTGCTGCCTCGTATAAGATCTGCTCCATTCATCAGCTGTAATCACAAACTGGGTATGTGGTGCATGCTTAAGCGCATTATCATGTTTGTCACATTGGCCTGCTTCAATCGCGGCTATTTCGGCTCTTATACCTAATAATGCATCACAGAATCTATCTAATTCGCCCTTATCCTCGCTCTCAGTAGGCTCTATCATTATAGTTCCGGCCACAGGAAAACTCATAGTAGGGGCGTGAAAGCCATAGTCAATGAGGCGTTTCGCAACGTCCTCTGCTTCAATTTCCGCACTCTTTTTAAATGGCCTTAAATCAACAATAAATTCGTGGGCACAAGTACCGCCTGTACCGGTATACAATATGTCGTAATCTTTTTGCAATCTTGCACGCATATAGTTAGCGTTAAGTATCGCATATTCTGTTGCCAAACGCACACCATCAGGTCCCAACATTCTAATGTAAGCATAGGAAATAAGCAAGATGCTGGCAGAACCATACGGTGCAGCACTTACAGCCATTGCTTTTTTACCATGGGTTGCTGCCACATGCGATGGCAAGTATGGGGCAAGATGTGCCTTTACGCATATAGGGCCCATGCCGGGTCCACCACCACCGTGCGGAATCGAAAATGTTTTGTGCAAATTTAAGTGGCAAACGTCTGCGCCAATTAAACCGGGCGCAGTAAGGCCCACTTGCGCATTCATATTCGCACCGTCCATATACACTTGCCCGCCATGTTGGTGTACTATATCGGTAATATCTTTTACTGTTTCTTCATACACACCGTAGGTAGATGGGTAGGTAATCATAATTCCGGCCAAATTGGCTTCATTTTGTTTGGCTTTCAGTTTTAAATCTTCCACATCTATATAGCCATTTTCCAATGCTTTTACTACCACCACTTTATAACCGGCCATTACTGCCGATGCCGGGTTGGTACCATGCGCAGAAATAGGAATTAAAATAACATTTCTATGCCCCTCGCCATTTTTTTCGTGAAATGCTTTTATGGTTAATAACCCGGCATACTCGCCCTGTGCACCGCTATTAGGTTGTAAACAACAAGCGTCAAACGCAGTTATTTCACACAAATACTTACTTAATTCATCCGCCATTTGGGTATAACCCGCCACTTGGTCTAATGGCGCAAAAGGATGTATTTTACTCCAACCCGCCTGGCTCAAGGGCATCATTTCTGATGCCGCATTTAGTTTCATCGTGCAAGAGCCTAAAGATATCATGCTTGTATTTAAACTTAAATCTTTATTCTCTAACATTTTTATATAACGCATCATTTGCGTTTCGCTGTGGTGCGAATTAAAAACCTTATTGCTTAAAAACGAGGAAGTTCGCACCAAGGCAGTTGGTATATGATTCAAAGTCTCTGCATCGGTGTTCACAATTGCTGCAGCTCCATCTATGGCCTTCCTAAATATGCTTACTATATGCTCAGTGTCTTTTAGGGTTGTTGTTTCATTTAATGAAATGCTCAACATGCCATTGTCAAAATATCTAAAATTAATACCTTCAGCTTCTGCCAATGTTTTTATGGTATTTGCATGAGGTACTTGTAGGTAAATAGTGTCAAAATATTCCTGATGTACTATTTTATAAGTACTTGGGCCGGTTGCTAAAATGGCTTTAGCCAACGATTGTGTCAACAGCGCTACTCTTTTAGCAATTGCTGTTAATCCTTCTGGCCCATGGTACACCGCATACATCGCCGCCATATTGGCCAACAAGGCTTGTGCCGTACATATATTTGATGTGGCTTTTTCTCTTTTTATATGCTGCTCGCGGGTTTGTAATGCCATGCGTAAAGCTCTATTACCATTAGCATCAATACTTATTCCAATAATTCGGCCGGATATTTGACGTTTAAATTCATCTGCAGTAGCATAAAATGCAGCATGCGGACCACCAAATCCTATAGGTACTCCAAAGCGCTGCGCCGATCCAAATGCTACATCTGCACCTAGTTCTCCGGGGGGCGTAAGTAGTGTTAGGGCCAATAAATCTGTGGCCATGGCTACATATGCTCCTTTAGCATGGGTTTGCTCTATAAATTTCCTATAATCCTCAATGCTTCCTTTATCGTTAGGGTATTGTACCAAGGCGCCAAAATAGGTTTCATCAATATTTGCTGTCCTATAATCGCCTGTAACTACTTCAATATTAAGCGGCCATGCTCTTGTTACAACCACATCTAGGGTTTGTGGAAACACATCATGGTCAACAAAAAATTTAGGTCTGCTTAAATGCTCGCTATCTTTATTCAGCATATGAAAAAACATAGCCATCGCCTCCGATGCCGCCGTAGCCTCATCTAGCAATGATGCATTGGCTATCGGCATACCCGTAAGGTCACATACCATGGTCTGAAAGTTTAATAAACTTTCTAACCTACCCTGACTGATTTCTGCTTGGTAAGGGGTATACTGTGTATACCATCCCGGGTTCTCAAATATATTTCTAAGTATTACGCTCGGAGTAAGGGTGTCGTAATATCCCTGCCCTATATACGTTTTGCATATTTTGTTTTTAGAAGCTAATTCACTTACCATGTTTAAATAAGCCGCTTCACTAAGCGCTTCAGGTAAGTTCAACCTATGCTTCATTCTAATGGCCGCAGGCACAGTTCTGTCAATAAGCTCCTGTAATGATGAAACACCAATGGTTTTCAACATCATTTGGGTGTCATTTTCACCGGGTCCTAAATGCCTGCCGGCAAACTCTTGGCTTTGTTTTGAAAATAAACTCATATCGAAGTTTAATTTTTTTATAGTAGAAAGAAATGTAAAAGCCTTGCAATTTAGCAGAATATAGGGGGATTTACAAAAATCAACATCTGATAATGGTCAGTCTGTTTTATAGGCTATTTTAATCTATCAAATAACTAAAATTTATATTTACGGGCTATTTTCTGTCTCCTTTCTGCCAATTGCATATTCTTCTTTAATTCCGAATTGCAAAACATTACCAACTCGGCTTATCTTTTTACTATTTAAGTAGCAAAAAATCCTCCCTGGGTAGCTATAAGCTTTTCTTAACAATTTCTAACAAACTAATGGCACAAGATTTGCGTTTGTATTAGTAAAAACAAAACAACTATGAAACGCAGAACCATTAATTATTTCAAAAAGCTACAAGCTATGAAGGTGCTCAGGCATCCGCTGGAAACCGATCTCAAAACTTTATTAAATGCCACTTTTTGCATTTCTCGCAGCAATGTGGTCAAGTACGATATATTAAACACGCTTCAAGAACTGCAAATGCAGTCCAAAAGAACGTCGCATGCTGCTTAGATGAAGAATGGATTTTTAGTTTGGATGGATGAATATGAAAAGTCCCCCTACCTATAGTGGGGGGACTTTTCATATCATTTTATGGAATCAATAGTTTATCGCATTGTTGCCAAATAGGCTTAGTTGGTCGCTCCGTTAATCACTTTACCATTAGCCAATTTTTGCATGGTTACATGCATCGTTCCCGAAGCCTGGTCATAACTTTCTTCAATATGTACAGGTTCGTTAGCTTTGGGCGCACTAACATGGGTTACAACCTTTTTTTCATTGCCACTTGCAAATAACTCTCTTGTTACTTTTTCTCCGGCAGCGCTTATATCAACTACGCGTTTTATAACCAACGGGCGATTAGATGTGCTTGTATTGTTTTGTGCCTCTGCATTTAAACATACCGCCACGGCAAAAGCAATAAAAAGTAGTATTCTCTTCATATAGGATAGCAATTTATTTAAAAGTAAGAAAACTATTAATATTTACAAATTATTTTTAAAATTCCGCCTTTATACTCCTACTCACCGCAAATATTGCCCCCAAAATCAATTAAAGATATTTTTTTGCATTAAAAATTAATATCCATAATTTTAGATTACAATTTTTGAAATTATGAAATGGAGAACTTTAACTTACCTCAAGAAGGTAAAAGCGCGCAAAAAAATGCAACACCCAACCGATTTAGTCAGCTTCCTAAAGGCCGAATTAGATATTTGCGAAAACCATGTAGTCAAACAACATATCATAAGCACGCTAACACAGCTAAATCAAGCTACAGCCAATTAATCGCCGTTTTTGGTCTGCAGGTCTAAATTAATATCCTGGCTTTTAAAAATAATTGTGAAATAATCTTTAAGGATTTATTTTTTTAAATAACTAGTTGTAATTTTCGTTACGTTTTATTAAACCCATACTACTAACTACTAAATTTATAATTATGGCTAAAGCAAAGAAAAAGGTTGCCGCAAAAACAGCTAAAAAAGTTGTGAAAAAGGCAGCACCCAAAAAAGCAGCACCAAAGGCAGCTAAAAAAGTTGTAAAAAAGGCAGCACCCAAAAAAGCAGCACCAAAGGCAGCTAAAAAAGCTGTAAAAAAAGCAGCTCCTAAAAAGGTAGCTAAAAAGGCAGCACCTAAAGCCGCTAAAAAGGTGGTAAAAAAAGCAGCTCCTAAAAAGGTAGCAGCTAAAGCAGCACCTAAAGCCGCTAAAAAAGTGGTTAAGAAGGCAGCTCCCAAAAAAGTAGTAAAAAAAGCAGCACCAAAGGCCGCAGCTAAAAAAGCAACTGTAAATAAAGTAGCTCCTAAAGCAGCACCCAAAAAGGTGGTAGCTAAAAAAGCAGCTCCTAAAAAAGTAACTAAAAAAGCAGCAGCTCCTGCACCGGCTCCAATGGATATGCCTACAGAAATGATTCAGGAAATGCTAATCATCCCCGAAACTATTACCATCATTACCGAAGAAAACGATTGGAATGATGATGCCACCGCCGATGATAACGATAATTAATTCTTTGTCCTGCAAATAGTAAAAAGCGCCCCTCAATAAAGTGGCGCTTTTTTATTTTTATCTAATCCTTCATATAATACCAAATTTTCTAAGCACTGCTTGAATAAATAATACTCTCGGCCGGGGCTTGCTTATTTGCCTGCACGATTCCATGATGGCTACTTTTAATTCATCCGTGCTTAAATAAGGGTGGTAACGTCTTATCTTTTTTATCAAATAATATAACTCCCAACTGTCCTCGCAGTTCACAAAATGCCGTTCCGTAGCCTTAGGCTTACGTGTTTCGTAATCTGTCCAATCGTCGTTTATAATATTAAAGGCTGACATACACTTTTATTATGCCAAAGGTATTAATGCGCTTGCAGCTAAGCCCTAGTTTTAAAACGGTTTTACAAAGGGTTTAAAAACGGTATTTTACTCAAAACAACTACTTCACCCGCATTCATAAATCAGCTTTTTCTTGTAGGTTTGTGCCATAATTAAAAGGTATGCTATCCATTCAACTATTTCGTCAAAATAAAGAATTAATAATAGAAGGACTTAAGAAAAAGTACTTTAAAGAACCCGAGCTGGTTGATGTCATTATAAAACTGGATGAAGAACGCCGGCAAGCGCAATTAGAAAATGATACTTTGCTCGCAACTATTAATGCCGCTTCTAAACAAATTGGTGCCTTAATGGCTAATGGCAATAAAGAGGAAGCAGCCCAACTAAAAGCTAATGTTGCTCAATATAAAGACCAAACCAAAGCCTTAGCCGAAAAGTTAGTGGCCTTGGAAAGCCAACAACACGATACTTTAATCAAGCTTCCTAATCTGCCTCACCACGCTGTGCCCGAAGGGCGTACACCTGAAGAAAATGTTGTGGTTCGACAAGCAGGTACCATTCCCAATCTAAGCGCACAAAAACTACCGCATTGGGAGCTTACTCAAAAATACAAGCTTATAGATTTTGAGTTGGGTAATAAAATTACAGGCTCAGGTTTCCCCGTTTATACAGGCCAAGGTGCTAAGTTGCAACGCGCACTCATCAGCTATTTCCTCAATTTTAATATTGATGCCGGTTTTACAGAATATTATCCACCTTATATGGTAAATGAAGCCACAGCTTATGGTACAGGCCAATTACCCGATAAGGAAGGCCAAATGTACCATGTTGTTGCCGATGCTTTTTACCTCATTCCTACTGCCGAAGTACCGGTAACTAATATTTACCGCGATACCATTGTAAGCGAGCAAGAGCTTCCCATAAAAATGACTGCCTATACGCCTTGTTTCAGGCGCGAAGCCGGCTCTTATGGCAAAGATGTTAGAGGGCTAAACCGCTTACATCAATTTGATAAGGTCGAAATTGTTCAACTAGAACATCCCGATAAAAGTTACGATACGCTAGAAGCTATGGTTCTGCATGTCGAGAAACTCATTCAGTCCTTAGAAATGCCTTACCGTATCTTGCGTCTATGCGCCGGCGATATGAGCTTTACTTCGGCACTTACCTACGATTTTGAAGTGTTCAGCGCCGCCCAAGAACGTTGGCTAGAGGTAAGCTCGGTAAGTAATTTCGAAACCTTCCAAGCCAACCGTATGAAAATTAGGTACAGAGACCAACAAGGTAAAACGCAATTAGTGCATACGCTTAATGGTAGCTCCCTGGCATTACCGCGCATTATGGCCTGCTTGCTGGAAAATAATCAGCATCCCGAAGGCATACACATCCCTGTAGCATTGCAACCTTATTTTGGTAAAAATAGCATTAACTAATATTTACATGATTCAACGTATTCAAAGTGTTTGGCTTTTATTGGCAGCTCTAAGTTGCGCAGGCCTGTTTTTCTTTAATTTATATACTGCTCAGCAAATGGTAAATGGCACCCAAACTTTGGTTCCCATGCGCGTTAATGGGGGCAACGAGTTTTTGCTGATGCTCTTGGCTATTGCTATCATTGTTATTCCGCTGTTTGCCATATTTAGGTACAAAAACAGAAAGCAGCAAAAGAGTATTGTAGTGTTAAATATGGTAGCAGTTATATCTTTTATAGCTGTTCTTCTCATGCATATTGCCAATTACAATCATCAAACTCCTGCACCGTTTAATGGCGCTTATGGCATTGCATCAGTGCTGCCTGTTTTTGCTTTGGTATTTTTAGGGCTTGCACTAAGGGGTATTAATAAGGATGATAAGTTGGTAAAGTCCGTCGATCGATTGCGCTAATGCTATTACCAAGAGTGCCTTACCACTTTATGCCCATGTCCATTACTGCCATGGCTTAAACTACTAATAACATGCACCATACCTATATGTATGCCCATATGGCTAAATGGTATAGCATAAGCAGGTTGTATGGTGCCGCTATTATTGCCTGCAGGTATTGTAATGTTGTTGCCAATAGTTACGCTTTGGTAAGTTGTGCTTACCGATGTTGTTGGGTAGGCCACTCCATTTGCACTAACAGCAGTCAAAGTTTCGCCACTGGGGTAAAGGCTCATCGATAACAACTGCAGCTCGGCACATATATAATTGTTGCCTCCTAATTTATATTCCAC
>TBL_comb48_EPIDRAFT_1000920_pt1 | contig 22582 bp, 24 predicted proteins | sample TroBogEpilimnion_37_FD_10681 | JGI IMG/M metagenome (IMG submission 10681) | reverse complement strand
AGCAGATCTCGGTGGCATTAACCAACACCAATCAACTGCTCGGGGTGGACCGCATCGATGGGGTGAAAGCTGGCAACACCGCACGTTCCGGCGGCTGTGTCGTCCTTTCGGCAGAAAAGCCTGCCAGTGTGCAGGTACAGGCGGACAATTCGAGTCTCATCTACCGCCACCGCATGGTGGTCGTCGTGATTGGATCAGCCAGCCCCTTTGAGGAAGGACGTGCGCTGCTACAGCAGGGCTGGGCAGCTTATGATCGCTGGCTGGCCGCAGGCCGCCCGATCACTGACAAGCGGCAGATGCTCGACCACTTCTAAGCCTCCTGCTGGCATTATTTCTGCACCTCGTCACTCCACACCCTACTTTTCCAACCAATACCAACATGCGAATCGGAATTTTAAACAGCGGCGGGGATTGCCCCGGACTCAATGCGGTTATCCACGGCGTCGTCGGTGCCGCCCAAACGCTCGGCTGGGAGGTTGTGGGGTTTCGTGATGGATTTGAAGGCCTGCTGCCTCCGGGCGATTACATGATGCTCGATTCCGAGAAAACCATTGGCATCATGAAACTGGGCGGCACGATTCTTGGCACCACCAACAAAGGCCACTTTGTTGCCAAAGTCGGTGAAGGGAATGTGGCCCAAGTGCCAACAGAGATCGTCGAAAAAGCCAAGAACACGCTCCGTCACCTCGAAGTGGGTGCGCTGATTGTGGTGGGTGGAGACGGCAGCCTCACCACGGGCCTGCAATTGTACCAGATGGGCATTCCCGTCATTGGCGTGCCCAAAACCATCGACAACGACATTCAAGCCACCGCCACTTCCTTTGGTTTTGATTCCGCCGTCGCCACCGTCGTGGACGCCCTGGACCGCCTGCACACCACCGCAGAAAGTCATAAGCGCGTCATCGTGCTGGAAGTCATGGGTCGCCATGCAGGCTGGATCGCCCTCTATGGCGGCATGGCCGGCGGTGCGGATGTCATTCTGCTGCCTGAAATCCCCTTCAATTTCGAGCATGTCGCCAAGGCCATTCGCAAACGCGATGCCGCCGGACACCACAGCACCCTCGTCGTCGTGGCCGAAGGCGCACGCATTGAATCCGGTGAACTCCTCACCAAGGAAAAAGTCGGCTCCAAAGGCGAAGACCGCCTCGGGGGCATCGGGGACTACGTCGCCAAAATGATCGAAAAGGACACCGGCAAAGAAACTCGTGCCTGCACGCTCGGTCATCTCCAGCGGGGTGGAGCACCCACGGCGCTCGACCGCATCCTCGGCGTGCGCTTTGGTGCCAAAGCCGTCGAACTCATTTCACAAGGCAGCTTTGGCCGCATGGTCAGCTACCAGCAGTACCAGGTGGGCGATGTGCCCATCGAGGAAGCGGTTCACCAGCTCCGCCTCGTCAGCAAAGACAGCGAAATCGTCCGAGCATCTCGCGCCATTGGCATCTCCTTTGGAGATGCCTGATGGCACAAGATTGAAGAGCTTAATCCGATTCACTCAGCCCAGCGCCGCAAGGCGCTTGGTCAGTGCGTCTTTGGACTGCACGCCGATCACCGTATCGGCCACCTTGCCGTCCTTGAAGAAGAGCAGCATCGGGATGGATTTGACGCTGAACTGCTTCGCAAGCTCCTGGGACACATCCACATTCACTTTGCCCACCTTGACCTTGCCTTCCTGCTCCTTGGCCAAGTCGTCAAGGATGGGGCCCAGCATTCGGCAGGGGCCACACCATTCAGCCCAGAAATCCACGAGCACCGGCACTGTGGAAGTGGAGATTTCAGTTTGAAAATTTTCTTCGGTGAATGTGAGAACTAGATCGCTGGCCATGATGGGGTTGATAGGGGGTTAAAAATGCTACGAATGCACGCTGGCATCAGAGGCACGTGAATCAACGAAAGTTTTCAGCAACTCCGCCTCTGAAGGCCGAAAAATCGGGAAAATCGAATGTGACGACAATCCCAGTGGATCGACTGACTGGAGCCAATCAGACAATTCACAGGATTGTCGAACTTGTTGCCAGCGTTTGCAGACGAATGTGAAAAACTCTTGCTTGCCGTCTCGAAAGAACCTCGGCTCAGTGTCTGCTCATGAAGCAAAGCCGTGACTCCGCAGGCCTTACTGGCCGGAAGTTAAAGCGTTTGTTGCAGCAGCTCTGTGAGCGTGCGCAGGATGATGTGCGAAGAATGGCTACCCATGAAGAGCCTGCCACACATCAACTGCGAGTGCGGGTGAAGAAGCTGCTGGCGCTGCTCCGCTTGGCGCAAGCGGGCATTGAAGAGCAGACACTTCTGGCCATGCGCCAGCATCTGCGCAGCGTCAAAAACGCCTGTGCTGGCAATCGGGACCACGTCGTCCAAAGCAAGCTCATCGACAAACTGACACGCCGATTCCATCTCGCGCCAAAACATCGCCCGCAGGTCATGGGCTTGCCGCACCAAGTCCCGCCAGCTTCATATCTGCATCATCAGCTTTATGCCGTGGGGCAGCTTATTGGCAGCACCTGCATCGAATCGCTGACCGAAGAGCAAATTCTGGCGGAACACGCCCGCTGTTATCGCAAAGGCCGCCAACTGATGAAGCAAGCCTGTGAAACCACGGACAAACGCCTTCTGCACCGCTGGCGGCACCGAGTGAAGGATCTTTACTTTCAAACCCTAGCACTATCACCACTGCGGGGTTCAGAACGGCGCATTAAACGTGCGCAGCGCCTTGGCCACCTGTTGGGCAGGGATCAAGATCTGTCCAACCTAGCCAACGAACCCGCCTTTGCGATGCGGCGCAGTCCTTGGGTGCAAGTGATCCATGAGCACCGCGAAAACCTGCGCAAACGTTACCTCTCCCTCGGTCACAAGCTTTACACCCCTCTGAGTTCGCGCTTCAGCAGCAAACTCAGGCACAGCCTCTGAAGCTATACTGAGAGCCTACAAACCTGCGGCATGCTGAGCATCCTGCACGAGGCGGATGAAGCGGGCGCGCTCTCCACTGGCATCAGCCCCCTGAGACTGCCGGGCGAGATTCAACACCAAATCATGATTGAGTCCGCCCAGTTGCTCTGCCCCCCGGAGCAGCAGGCCAAAACCCACCACGGAGGATTCAAAGACAAAGTCTTCACGCGCATTTTGCAGTGAATACCCACGGTCAATGATCTGCAGTTTGCTGCTGTCAAATGGGCCGACGGTCTGCGAGGTGAAATGGGTATTCGGCAACATGACGGTGGCAATCTGCCGACCACTGTCGCGCGGCAGCTCAGTGCTGCCATTGGGCTGAAATTCATACCAGAGCACATGCGTGCCAGCACTGCGCAACTCGGCTGCCGCCAGATGCCGCTCACACAGCATGCGATACTGCTTCACATTCGCCTGATCAAAGTTCACCTGGAGCGAAAAGCTGGAGTCTGAGACGAGCACCGCAGACTGGTCTGCTGGCAGTTGAATGACAATGCGCAGCAGGCGATTGGCCGAATTCCACGGACAAGCGGCCACTTCAGCTTTCCATGAGTGGATGTAGAGAGAGGTTGCCCGCTCGGCTTTGGCTTCGGGCTTGTCATGGTTCGTCTGGGGAGCTGCTAGCACCTGCCCTTGGGTTTTGGGCAGCAGCGGCTTGACCTGCGCCGGGTGCAGACTGAACTGATCCACGGCTTGTTTCGTGGTGCTGACGAAGGTGCCGCGCCCCGCAGGAATGGTGAAGCCCTGGCTGGGGGCAGCAGCCACGATGGCAGGCGGCGCTTCCTTGATGGTTGCCACCTTGGCCACGACAACGGTTGGCACCACTGGCGCAGGGGCATGTGCCGGCTTGACTTCTGCCACGGACTTTTCCACCGCAGGCGCAGTTACCGCAGGAATCTTGGGGGTGGGAGCAGCCGCCACCGTGGGTGCAGGTGCAGCTTTCTCAGGAGCAGCCTGCGATTTCGTCATGGTTGGTTTGGCAGCCACCTGCACGGCAGATCTCAGCTCTGGCGCATACGACCATCCCGCCAGAAACGCGGCGCTGGTCAGAGTAATGACGGCGGCGATCTTGATGAGTGTGCCCATGACCGGCCAGAACAACTGCGGCTGACGCTGCTGCGGTTTGCGTGGCAACATTGGCTGAATGCGCCGTGGCAAATTGGCCGGATGCAGCACGGCATGGCGCTGCTCATGGGTGAGGCGTGCAAGCGGCAGCGGTGCGCCATGGCGCAAGGCATCGGTCACGGCTTCGATCTGTTCCAGTTCATGCGCGGCGGCGGGCGTGGTAGCCAGTACCTCATGCAGAGACCGCGCTTCTTCGGCGCTGAGTTCTCCGAGCGCATAAGCGGTGAAGTGGGGGTTGTCCTGGGGGTTCATGAGTGGGTGGGGCTATATTCTTCGCTGATGTCTGTGCTCATCAGTTCGCGGAGTTTCTTGATCGCGTGGTGCATGATGAAGCCGACATTCCCGACACTGAGTCCGGTGATGCCAGCGATTTCCTGGTAAGAGCAGTCGTGTAAAAACTTGAGCCGTACGACTTCGCGCTGGTTGGGCCGCAGCCGGTCCACGCAGTTCCAGATGTGCTCGTAGAGTTCGTGCATGCCAGCGCTTTGGGAAGGATCAAGCTCTTGATCTGTGGCAGCTTCAATGACCTCTTCGTTGCCGATATCCAGACGCTGCTCTTTGCGGAGGATATCGAAAGCGCGATTGCGGCAGACGGTGAACAACCAGGATTTAAGATTTTCACGAACTCGTTCCGGCTCAGTGAGGTAGAGCCGCAAGAGAGCATCCTGCACGACATCACGAGCGCGCTCGGTGTCTCCACCGAGAATGCCGGTTGTGTAGGCGATAAGTGTACTTTCATGCTGGTCTAACGCCCGCCTGACCAGCACTGCGGCTTCATCCTGTACGTGTGGGTCGGGCATGCGAGAGTTCGGGGTTGGAACGGGCAGACACAGGAGGAAATTAGACCGGATGGTAACTTGCCGCCATTTTTCGCCTTGAAAACCGTAATCTTGGGGACTGTTCAGGCGTTAAGACCGCCCTTGTGAGTGATTCCTCTTCATCCAGCACCTCGTTTGTCTTGATCCTGCTGGCCTTAGGCGGCGGCGTCTGGCTGGTACAGCATTCGCTTTCGGAACCCCTGAAGCCAGCCGAAACTGCCCCAATGGAGCAAGCAGATCCGGAGTCTTCGCCCGCAAGCCGGGCGCTGGATTTTTCCAAGACCAACGGTGAAGCCCTGAACCAGTCGATGAGCGATCAGCTCAAATCTGTGCAGGAGATGGTGGGTGGCACCAACGACGGCAAGACCTACGTACTGCCGCAAGGGAAAAAGTGAACGGGGCGGCTAACCTAGCGGTGGATTGATTGGGAAAGTGATTCGCAGCAGACGCGCAGCCGCTCCCTGAGCACTTGAGCGCGTGCTGCCAACTCACGCTGCTCTCGTTCATACTGGGCACGCCCTTCAGGCGTTTCGATCCTCACCGGTTCATAGCCGAGTTTGCTCAGTTCATACGGACTCGCGCGCATGTCGAGGTCACGCCCCATGAGGGCCAGCTCAAAGCAGGCACCGATTAAATCCGAGCCGGTCCAAGGCCAGAGCTTGGAGGACCATTTGTAAAGATCCATGTTCGCGTGCAGGCAGGCGGCTTGTTCGAGATCGGGACGTGCATCCAGCGTGGGTTGCAGAGCATTCAATGGCCGTGCCTCAGGAGTGAAGAAGCGGAAGGCGTCGTAGTGGGAGCAGCACACTGGAAGTGACTCCACGAAGGCGGCGAGTTCGTGGGGAGGCAGACGCAGTTCGTAACCTTGATGCCGCACCTGCTGGGCCGACTGGCGGTACACCATGGCCCATTCATGCAGCCCGTAGCAGGTGAATCGCCCTGCCCTGCTGAGAATGCGCGTGCAAAGCATGGCCACCCAGGCGGCAAATTCACGCTCGCGCGGCATGAATCGGCCCTCATCCAGATGCAGCAGACCTTTTTCATTCACGAACCGATCGGTCTGCCACCACGGGCAGGCGGCGAGATCCGCACTGGTGACCTCCAGGCTCACGCCAAAGGGCGGCACCCACTGCTTGAGCTTCGCGGGCGCAAAGCTGTAGTAGGTGAAGAGAAAATCGTACACCGGGTGCTTGGCATCGCGGCTGCGGCGGTCCACGAAGGCGTCCGCCTGCGCAGCCACGCGTGCCGCATGCTCGTGCATGCGCTCCCGCCACTGCTGCCTGCTCCACACGATCATGGTACCAGCAAGGTCGCGAGCCCCAGGAATGTTCCCATGCTGATCACATCTGTGGCGGTGGTGAGGAAGATGCTCGATGCGGTGGCCGGGTCAGCCCCCAGCTTCCGCAGCGTGAGTGGAATCAAAGCACCACTCAGGCCGCTGACCACACAACTGAAAGTCATGGCGATCCACACCACCCAGGCGAGCGTAAAGGCATTCGGGTGGTGGCTCATGCGCGCATAGACCCACATGCCGGCAGCGGCGGAAATGCCGACCAGCATGCCATTGAACAAGCCGAGCAGTCCTTCCTTGATGACGAGCCTGCGCTCTTCACCCGCCTTCAAATCTCCGAGAGTCATTCCACGCAGCGCCACGGCGAGCGCCTGGCAACCCGTATTGCCAGACTGACCTGCCAGCACGGGCAGAAAGACCGCCAGCAGGACGAGGCGGTCCAGTGTGCCCTGGAAGAAGCCCACCACCGCCGCAGCGACAAAACAGGTGAGGAGATTGATTTGCAGCCATGGGTGACGGAAACGCAGGCTGCGCAGCAGCGGAGTGGACAGGCGCTCTTCCTTTTCCACCCCCACCATCGACCCGACCTGGGCGCTGATTTCAATAGCACGCGCCTCAAACAATGTCTGACCGCGCACCAACCCCAGGAGTACGCCGTCTTTGCTACAGACGGGATAAACGGGATAGTGCTTGTTCACGACCACCTTCATGGCCTCCGTCATTTCCATGTTGGGATCCAGCGTGAACGGGTCTTTCAGCATGACATCCGCGAGTTTGGCATCCGGCGGGGCGAGCATGAGGTCGCGCATCACCAGCAGCCCCAGCAGGTGACCTGCTTCGTCGGTGATGTAGCCGTAGGTGATGAAGGCTTTTTTGGCGAGGCGGCGGATTTCCTCAATGGTGTCACGCGCAGTCGCCTCCGGACGGAATACCGCCACGGGGGCATCCATGAGCCAGCCGACGCTATCTTCGGGGTGCTCACGGTTGCTAGCCCACTGCTGGGTCTTTTGCAGCGGGACAAACGTCAGCGCGGCAGTCCTTGGCTCGTCCTGCATCTCATCAAGCACGTGCTGGGCCACCATGGGATTGAGCTGCTGCAGCACCTGAGCGGCGTCCTCGCCGGAGGCTTGTTCCAGCAGATCGGCGGCATCATGCGCCCCGCTTTGGGATACGGCGTCGAGCAGAGATTCAGAGGACAATTTCATACTGCATGCGAGCGTAACAGCGGCGGGGACGCTTGTCATCGCGAACGCGAAAAAAACCTCGCACAAGACGTACGGAAGGGCACATTCCGCCCATGTCCCTGTATGACCGCGACTACATGCGAGAAGGACCGCCACGTTCTGTGACTGGAATGGTGCGGGAAGTCACCGCATTCCAAGTGATCTTTGGGATCAATGTAGCGGTGTTCATTCTGCAGTTCGTGTTTGAAACTGGCTGGGTTCGTAATCCGCGAACAGGAGACCTCTTCATGCCCCTGGGCGGGGTGAGTCTAGAGGAGCTGACGCGTGGTAATGTCTGGACGCTGTTCACGTACATGTTTGTGCATGGCAGCGTGGGACATTTTGCCCTGAACATGATGCTGCTGTGGTTTGCGGGACGTGGGGTGCAGCAACTCTTTGGCAGCCTGCATTTCGCCTTGATCTACCTGCTCTCCGGCATTGTGGGCGCGGCTGCGGAGATGACGGTGAATGGAGTTGTGCTGGGTGATACTAGCACGCCGCTCATTGGTGCCTCGGCTGCTGATTTTGGCCTGCTCATGGCACTGGCGGTGGTGGCACCGACCGAAAAAATCACCGCGTTCATCTATTTCATCATCCCAGTGCAACTGCGCTTGTGGACGCTGGCCAAGGGTCTGTTCATCATCCAGTTGGTCTTCGGCTTGGCCGGGGTGTTCTTCAATGTCCTGCCCGAAGGACTCAAGATCGCTTACTTCGCGCATCTCGGTGGTGCCGCTATGGGCTGGTTTTACGCCCGCAGCCTCGGCTATGGCGGCAGACCTTTGACATACGCCAGCCAATGGCAGCCCGCTCAATTCCAGCAGCAGCGCAAACCGGCCATGGCACGCACGCGGGTGCGGCCAGCAAGCGAGCTAGACATCGATACAGTGCCATTGGCCTCGCAACGCCCGCAGGACCCAGTGGAAGCCTTGATGGAAGAGGTGGTGAACCCCTTGCTCGATAAAATCAGCCTGCACGGCAAGGGTAGCCTCACGGCAGATGAGCAGCGCACCCTGGAACAGGCGAGTCGTGAACTGGAACGCCGTCGACAAGCCAAGGGCGGCTGAAGCAGCGCGTCGCGTCCCATGCTCTCCACCCGTTCCGCACGCCTCGCCGCCACACTGCTGCTGGCCCTGCTATTTGGCTGGACGGTGCGGGCCTACCGCAAAGGCACCACCACCTCCGCCCCGCCGCCTGCCCCAGCCCTCTCAGCCCCACCCTACAAAGCACCGACCCAAACCTTCCCCGACGAATAAACATTCGTCATTCGTCATTCGTCATTCCCCCCCCATGTCCATCGCCACCCGTAAAGGAGACCAAGGTCAGACCGACCTGCTATTTGGCTGCCGTCTCGCCAAGTCCCACCCACGCGTCCACGCCCTGGGCGCGGTGGATGAATTGAACGCCGCACTCGGTCCGCTTCGCATCGCCGCTGCGCGCGAGGAGACTCGTGAAATCGTCCCCCAGGTACAGCGTTGGTTGATCGAGCTCATGGGTGAATTGGCAACTCCGCACGGAGATGAATCCCGCTATGCCGCCACCCACCCCGAGCGCATCGCCACATCCCACGTCCTGTGGCTGGATGAGTGGGTGGCGAAACTCGAAGCCGGTGGTGCGCTAAAATTCAAAGGCTGGGCGCTACCTGGCGAAGCCGGTGTCATGAGCGGTGCCTATGCCGATCTGGCCCGCGTCGCATGCCGCCGCGCCGAGCGCAACGTCATTGACCTGCAAGGCACCGCCGATGAGGTGCCCAATGTGGAACTCATTCGCTTCCTCAACCGCTTGTCCGATGTGCTGTGGCTGCTGGCGCGGTGGGAGGAGCAAAGCGCGGGGGAACCGTAAACCGAACAAGCTCCCCTACCCCGCGAATCGCTAAACCCCGCCAGCCTTGATCTCCGTAAGCTGCTTGGTCGCGATGCCAATCGGTCGGTCCAACGGCACACCTGCGCAGGCGAGCAGCGTGGTCAGCAGGTCGCCCTGATTGCCTTTGATGTTGGGCAGGAAGCGTCCAGTGTGCAGACTGCCGCCACCTTTCCCTGCGATGATGAAAGGCAGGTTCTCGCGGCTGTGCTTGTTGCCATCTTCCAAGCCGGAGCCCCACATCATGATGCAGTTGTCCAGCAGCGTGCCGTCGCCTTCGCGCAGGCTGTGCATCTTCTTCACCATATAGGCGAACTGATCGATATTGAACTTGGTGATCGCCTGCACCTTGGCCACCTGGTCGGGCTTGTTGTTGTGGTGCGTCTGCGAGTGGTGCGAGTCGGTGAAGCCGAGTTCGGGATACGAAACCCCGTTGGGCGTGGAGCCGATGTAGGTGCTCACGCGCGTCGTGTCAGTCTGGAAAGCGAGGACGTTGAGGTCGCACATCACCTGCATGTACTCACTGCGCTTGTCACCCACAGGGATCTTGATCTCGATAGGCGGGGAGTCGCTGGTTTTGCGCTTGCTGGAGGCCACGCCAGCTTTTTCCAGCGCGGCCTCTTTCTGCCGGTGCTCAATAGCAGCGATGCGGCGCTCCACCGCACGCACGCTATCAAGGTACTCATCCAGCTTGTGCTGATCATCCTGCGGCAGCTTGCGGCGCAGGTCTTTGGCACCACCAATCACCAGATCCAGCATGCTCTGATCCAGCGCGTTCGTTTGCGGCGAACCACCTGCTTTGCCACCCGATCCTGCTGCATCCTGATTAAACAGACGGTTCAAGACGCTACGAGGATTGATCTCCGCCGGCACCGCCTGCGTGGCGGAGCGGAAGCTGCAGTGCGAGTAGTACCCTTCGTTCAGCCCTTCCTGATTTTCCTTGTGCGTCTGCGGCATGGTGGCCAGTTCCAGCGAGGGCAGCGCTGTCAGCGCGCCCACGTAGTTCGCGGCGATCTGGTCCGCTGAGATCGAAATGTTGATGCGGTTCCGCTGCCGTGCATCCGGCAATTGCGCCGTGAGCCATGTCGAAAGCTCGAGCGCATGCGGTGCCCCATTGAACGGCGCGATGGGGATGCCCGAAATGCCCTTCATCATCAGGCACTGGTCCAAAACACCGCGCAGCGACTCCAGCGCAGGCGGCGGGGCGCTGAGAAAGCTCTCCGGCGTGGCAGGCCAGAACTGATCCATGATCACCCCATGCGGCATATACATGAAACCCAACCGCACCGGCGGCTTCACCGCCGCGCGGCCTTTCTTCGCGGCTTCAGCCCAACCCATCGTTTCCAGCAGCGGCAAGGCGAGAGTGGCACCCAGGCCTCTGAGGCAGGTGCGGCGATCTAGGAGGTGTTTACTTTTTGACATGGAAAAGGGCTTTTTTGCGAGGTCAGTCATCAAGTCCGAGAAGAGCTTTGGCTTTGTCCCAAGCGATGAGCGGTTTTTTGCCATTCTCTGCGATGGCTTGCTCGAGTTCGCGATTGTCCTCCATGTCTTCGACACGGGCGGCGAGCTTCTCGACGGTGCGGCTCAGTTGGTCGATGCGTTCTAGTACGGCGGCTTCACTCATAGGCTTCCTTTCGGTCTTTAATAGCATACACTTCGATCACGTCGCCTTCCAGTCGGAAGAGCACTCGATACGAGCCAACACGGAGCCGGTAATGGTTTTTGTGGGCTTTGAGTTTTTTCACATCGCCCTGAAGATCGTCGCAGAGCAACTCAATCCGCCAACCGATATTGCGACGAAGTTCCTTGGGCAGAGTTCGCAACTGCTCAATGGCGCTCTCGCTGATCTCAAGGCCATATTTCATAGGCGATCTATGAGGTCACTACTTTTTGACATTGGATGCGGTGGTGAGGGATTCAACAATGCGACGATGGGTAAACGGGTAGCTGGAAACAACAGCAGCGATGAGGCTCTGCATGCGGTAGCCTTCGGGTTTGAGGTCAGTGAGGAGGTGGTCCACTTCGATCTCGTCGTAGCCTTCCAGCTCGCGACACAGGGCGTAGGCCAGCAGCTTTTCGGTGAGATTGCGAGCGAGATCCTCTTTACGGGCGGCGATGATGCCTTTGAGTTCCTTGGGCGAGGTGAAGCGCTTGCCACCGGGCAATTCGCCGCCAGCGTCGATGGCACCGCCAGTGTCATCCTGCGCACGCCAGCGGCCAATGGCATCGAAGTTTTCCAGCCCAAAGCCGATGGGGTCCAGGATCTTGTGGCAATTGGCGCAGACGGCATTGGTGCGGTGCAGTTCCGTGCGCTGCCGCAGGGTGAGATTGGCGATCTTCTTTTTGTCCTGCTTTTCGAGAGTGGGGACATTGGGCGGGGCGGGCGGAACGTGCTGCCCCAGCACCTGCTCCAGCACCCAGACGCCACGCTTGACGGGGCTCGTGCGGTTCGGAAACGAGGTCATGGCCAAGATGCCCGGCATGCCCAGGATGCCGCCACGATTGGCATCCGTCAGTTTCACCCGGCGCATCTCCGGCCCCGTGACGGACTGCTCCAGGCCATAGATCGCCGCGAGCGCTCCATTGAGGTAGGTGTAGTCGCTCTGCACAAAGCTGACCACGCTGCTATTGTCCCGCACGATGCTGGTAAAAAACAGGCGCGCCTCGTCATACATGGCGGTGCGTAGCGCGGGTGTCATCTGCGGAAATTTCGTGGTATCGAAGGTCTTGTCTGCCAGATCGCCCAGGCCCAGCCACTGCGCGCCAAAGCCATCGAAGAGAGCGCGTGCGCGTGCATCCTTCAGCAAGCGGCGCACCTGCGCCTGAAGCACAGAGGGTTCGTGGAGGGTCCCCCCATCGGCCAGAGCTGACAGTTCGGCATCCGGCATGGTGGCCCACAGAAGGTAGGAGAGGCGGGAGGCAAGCATCCAGTCATCCAGCGGGACAATCTGGCTGCCGGGTGCGGCTTCGGTAGCGGGAGTGATGTAGAGGAACTGCGGCGATACCAACACGGCCTTGAGCATGAGGCGCAAGGCAGCGGGATAGGCGAGTTTGTTGCGCTGCGCTAGGTCGAAGACCTGCATCAGCACGTCCAACTCTGCGTCCGTGGCGGGGCGACGGTAAGCACTGCGCGCCAGCTTGCGTGCCACATTCCGCGCTGCCGCTTTCACATCCGCCCCCGCAGCCGGCACCGCTCCAAACAAGCGCTGCTCCACGGCCGTGGGTGCCGTACCCGCCGCCGACAGTGCGCGATTCAGCACCTCATTGGCGATGCCCAAATACTGCTCCATTTGCAGCGGTGAAAGCGTGTTCAGGTAGCCCTCTCCGGCCACTTCATCTGGCAATTCCTTGACCACCTCCGCGCTTACTCCCAGAAGGTCGTGCAAAGTGTTGCCATACTCGTCCTTGGTGAGACGGCGGATCACAAACGCGCCAGGGTCCTTGGGGCTGAGGTATTTCAATTGGCCCACCCAGTCCATGAACATCTGCCGCTCAGCGTCCGTCGGCTGCTTGTCTGCGTCTTCAGGCGGCATGTCATGGGCATCCACCGTCGCCAGTGCCGTCTTCCAGCGGCGGCTGTAAGCTGCATCGCCCGGATTCTTCATCGCCGGATGTAATGTGAGGCCGCCCTTCATCTTCTTGTCCCCATGGCATGAGTAGCAGTAGGTCTTCACGAAGGGGGCGACCTTGTCGTTGAAGGTTTTCTTCGTGGCTACCTGAAGGGCCGCGAGCGCAGCGTCGCCAGAGAGGGGCGCGGTCTGAGGCGGAGTCTTTGAGACAGGCTTGGACACAGGGGCAGACGGAGTGGAGTTGCCGGGCACGGCAGGCGCGGGCGATTTGACATCCGCCGCAGACAGCATCCACGTCAAGGCACAGCCAACCAGCAGCATGACGCGTACGTCACCACGACACATTCGAGGGGGAAACATGAAACTTTTCAAAAAGGGGGGGACAATGTTTACGCCGTCAAAGTCGTGAGTTTATCAGGAGAGCGGGTGAGGAGTGAGCCAATCCGATGGGGGACGACCAGACCATGAGACAGGCAGCCAACAAGCCGCCGCCCCCTGGCCTAGGCCCCCAAAAACCCGCCTGTTACTAAAAAAATCTATTGCAATCACGCCACAAATACCACACGCTGACAGGAGATGAAAATCAATACCAGTATCACCATCGACCCTCGCATCGCCAAGCTTGCCAAAAAATACGCAGCCTTGGATGACCGCAGCTTCGCCAACTACGTGGAACGCGCCGTTTCTCGCCAGGTGGAAGAGGACCAGCGCCGTGAAACCGAGGTCAAAGAGAAGCCCAAAGCCGCTCGCAAGAAGTAGGCGCAGATGACCGCCCTAAGGGGTGTCAGGCTCAACTCGAACTTCCGCCCTTCCAAAAAGTGGGGCGGCATTTTCGTGTCCACTCGCGCAATCGGGAAGCCCAACCAATGGAATGAAAATCCGTGGAGCTAAGGGGATTCGAACCCCTGACCTTCTCATTGCGAACGAGACGCTCTACCAACTGAGCTATAGCCCCAACGTGTTGTGGATCAGTGCGTTACAGGTGATTTGGCGAGTGGTCAAATTGGCTTGACACCCCCGTTTGTCACCCCCGATGATCAGGGCATGCAACGCAAGAGCACTCGACAGCTCCTGAAGAAGATTCCCGGATTTCCGTGTTTGTATCGCCATGATGTAAACGAAATCTATTATGGCATCACCAAGGTGCTGGGCAATAGAAAAGAGCACAGCCTTGGTACCACCGACCGCAAACTCGCAGAGCGAAACCTCAAGGCATGGCTGCAGGACCTCGCCGAAATCGAGCCCGGCAAGGCCAGAAAGACGGTTGGGAACCTGTTGGAGGATTACCAGAAGAATCTCGCTGGCAAAAAGGTCAAGACACGGCAAACACGCATGTCCATCCTGAAAAAGTTTCGGGAAACATGGCGGCACGGCGAACGAGTCCGAGCCAGCAGCGTCACCACTCATCAATTGAACGAATGGCTCGCTCAACATGAGGGACGGCTCAAAAACTCCACCTACAACGAGTATGCGCGGTTTCTCAAAGACCTCTTCGAGATCGCCGTGGATGGTGGGTTGTTGTTGCCGCCAGCGTGTTTGACGTGGTGCTGGTTTACCGACCTTCACGAGCAGATCCTCAATCAACTGGGAAGCTTGCATCTTGTTGAGCTGTTTGACGCCAATACCGAAAAGCTGCTGGGACAGATCTTCGGCGACTTGTTTGGTGATGCTGGGGTTCTCGTTGACGATGCGAAGGATAAAACCCTTCTGGCCGTCAGTGCAGTTCCAGGCATCACCCATAGCTTTAGGCTGCGGGTTTTGACCGTTGCTGTGCTGACGACCATTACCGTTGAGCTGGTATGCAACCGCGCATCCGCGACGTGGCTATCGGATGCCTTCTGCACGCAGGCAAGTGCACTGAAATCCATCTTGGTCCATCTCAGGGTAAAACAGGGCAAAAAGTGCCAAATCTGCTTGCGAACGAGACGCTCTACCAACTGAGCTATAGCCCCAAGGCAGATGCACCGAATGAGTCCGTGCATCGTGTGTGTGACATGACATTATGTGCCGCAGCTTCGATCCGGCAAGCTGATTCCTACGACAGCGTCAGCCCCTAGGCTGCCAGCTTGCCTACTTAAAAAGCACCAACGGGCTACCTGCTGCTGGTTGCCTGCGAGGCGCAGAATATGGATCTTCCACGCCAGCAGGCAGGCCAGATTTTGTCGGCAGCGCATCATGTGAAATGCGCTGCCTATTTACCTCACTTGGGAGAGTCTGCCGCAGGCTTGGCTGGTTCTGCTGCCTTGGCCGGTTCCACGGGCTTGGTGGTGACTTCGATGGGTTGAGTCGTGACTTCCACGGGCTTGGCTGGGGCGGCGGCCGCAGGTTTGGCTGGCTCGGCGGTTGGGGCTGCAGGTTTGACGCCGGGGACCGGACTGGCATCTGGAGCAGGAGCTGGTTTGAGCTCTGTTTTAGGCGTGGGCGGCAATGGAGATGCGGGCACGGAAAGTGCAGGCGTCACGACTGAGGAACCCAGACCCGGAATCATCTTTTTAACGTCGGGGAGTCCCGCAGGCTGGCCATTGGCAGCCGCCGCAGGAGCGTCTGCCTTCGGCGGTGCAGCAAGGATTTCGGCCCGCTTTTTCAAGAGGCTGCTGAGGGTGTATTCGGTGACCTCATAGACCCAACCTTCGGACTTCTTCTCGTTGGCCAGTTTTTCTTCCAGCCTTTTCTTGTCTGCGGCAAACGCATCGTCGTTCTTCTTTTTATCCTCGGCCTTCTCATCTTTCACTGGGGCGCGTTCCTTGGGAAGATCGGCACTGACATTGACAGTGAGGTAGTACTTGTCCCCGCCCCCCTGCCCTGCCTGCTTCACGGCCTGGAGGTTGTAGGTGAAACCTTCGAAGGTCACCAGCTTCACTTTCACCGCATCTTTCATCAGCTTGGCGGCCTGGTCTTTGCCCTGCACATCATTGAAAGTAGCGGTGGAGAGCAGAGTGGAGAGCGTCACCTTACCTGCGTCGATTTTTTCATCGGGCTTGGCTCCATCAAGGGTGAAGTCTGCGGTTTCTTCGGTACGAGTGGCTTTCCACGAATCCTCGGGCTTGGCGGCGGTGACTTCGACGGACTTGAGCTTTTGCACATCGATGAAGGCTTTGGCAAGCCAGGCGTCTGGTTTGGTTACCAGATCAGGCAACTGCTCACCGATCTCCCAGAGGGTGTCCTCGCCGGCGATGCGGACGAAACGGTTGCCCGTAGGACCGCCGAACATCTTCATCTGGTCATTGTTTGATCCACCCGAGCTAGTCACCTGCCCACCCAGCACGAGGGAATATTTGAGAGAACCTTTGTCGTCGAACATCTCAACGAGCGTGCCGGCACCCGTTGTGGCGGTGCCACCAGGGGAGTTCACTCCCACCTTGCCCCAGGAGTCCTTACCAATACGGCGGGCCGCTTTGACCTTTTCGTATTTGAGGCTCATGAGAGCGGTCTGGAGCTTTTCTTTCTCCACCGGGTAGCCGCTGCGTTCCACCAGGACCCAAGTATCATTCTGCACGGTCAGAGTGGCCTCCGACTTGTCGTCCTTGATTTTGACTTTTTTGATGCCGTTGATGTCAAAGTCAGGGAACAAGAGTTCCCTCGATTTGATGCTGATAACGGAACGGTTCAGGCGGGAGTTGCGCTCGTTGCTCTTCAAGTAGGCAATGCCAAGGATGGCGACGAGTGCGATCAAAAGGATGATGATCTTCTTCATGGTGTTGAGGCAAAGAACAGGGTGCGTAAATGAGTATCAGGTTGGAATCAGGCCGCTGCGGTACGGACACGGCGCTGCACGGCAAAGAGAAGGCCCAGCAGGCCGACCACCAGCGGAACAATCACGACATTGAGTCCCTTGATCAGGGTCTTGCTAAACTCGACCTCCTTGTTGACCTCCTTGCGGATGTCGCGCACCTGCTTGTCGATGGTCTTCGAGTTTTTCTCCATTTCTTTGATGTTGTTCATGGTGCCTTGATCGATGATCAAAGCCCCTTTCTTGAGATCCAGCTGCGGACGGGCCTTACTGAGCTTGTCTGCCAGATCCTGGCGTTCCTTTTCCAGCTTAACGAGTTGCGGACGGTATTTTTCCTCCACGGATTCGCGCATCTCTTTGAGCTTGGTGAAGGGGCGAACAGGAGCTTTGCGATTGCGCACTTGGACGAGATCCCCGCCACCGGCGAGCAGTTCCACTGCATTGAGCACCATGGGCAAATTGCCACCATTGGTGATGAGACCGACGCCCAGATCACCCTGGCGCAGACAGAAGGCGTCATAGAGCATGTCGGCATCCGAGAAGAGGATGACGCTGCTTTCGCTGTCTTTGGACTCCTTGAGGGAATCGTCCTTTTTCTTTTCGGGTGCTTTGGCTGCCGCTGGTGCAGCAGCACCAGCAGCGGGTGCCGAGGCGTCCTGGGCGGCACCGCCGGATTCCTTGGCAGGAGCGGGAGCAGCAGGAGCACCGTCTGGGAAAGCGGTTTTGAATTTACCTGAGATGTGGACTCCGAGCACCTGCTTCTTGCCGCTGGGGGTGAAGTTCACCATCGGCTCACGGCGCAGCTTTTCAGCGGCAGCGATGTCGATCATCTCGGAAGCTTCCGAACTGGAGGCGAGTGTGACCACATTGAGCCCGTCCTTGCGGTCGATGCCAAAGGCACCGGCGTTCATCAGGGTGAAGGACTGGAGGCCGTGCGTCACATGGTCTTCTTGATTGATGGCCTTGTTTGGCAACTGTAGAGCGGTGGGAATGGGGCGGTTCTGGAGCACGCCGCGGAAGTTCATGTCTGCCACGACCATGTCTTTCTGGTAGCTGATGCCCCAGGATTTGAACAACGTTGGAAAGTCCGAGGAGGTGGGGATCATGTTGCCGGGCTGGCCGGTCATCTGGTTGGGCTGGGTGCTCATGGCCTGAGCCAGCAGGCTCTGAGGATCCACAAAAGCGATGACGTTGCCGCCGCCGAGAAGGTACTGGTCGATGGCAAATTCGGCTGATTTGCTAATGTCCGCAGGATGAACCACGAGGAGGACGGTGATGTCAGTGTCGATCTTGGCAGTGGTCATGGGTAGGTCACGCACTTCGTAATCGGCCTTGAGCTGCTGCACCACAGCCCAGGCCTCTGGACCACGCTGCTGCTGGAAGGGCATGGAGGGCACACCGGCAATGGGCATGGCACTCATGACGCCGATAATGGTCTTTTTGGATTTGATGACCTTGGCGATGGCGCGGGACACGTCGTACTCGAATGCCGTGGCATCTTCCGGGTTGAGGAAGGGCAGGATTTCCTTGCGGTCCAAGGACTGGACGGACAGGCCGAGATAGATCTGGTCCCCTTCCTGATTGACGGTCATGCCACGGATCTCATCATCCTTGGCTCTCTGCTCATCGTCGGTGTCTGGGTTCGGGTGAATGACCTCCAGCGTCACATTGCCATGGCTCTGCTTTTCATACTCCAGCAGCAGATCCTCAATGGAGCGGGCGTGCGGCTTGAGGAGGTTCGGCATCACACGGTCATCGTTGGTAGAGTAGAATTTGATGGTCACCGGTTCATCGGCGTTGATGCGGCCAAGAATGTTCTTGGTGCCGGTGGAGAGGGTGTAGAGGCCGTCCTCGGTGAGGTCGAGGCGGAGGTTGCCGAAGCCCACGCCGCCGACGAGGAAGTTGATGGCGACTATGACGGCAATGATCAACAGGGCGGTGACGCCCGCAGTAGCTGTCTTGTTGGAAGCACTCATGATGGCAAAAAGTTGGATTAGAAAGGTGAAATCGACAGGGCAATCAAGCGCGTTTGGAGCGGAGACCGACGTCGGTCACCAGCAGCGCCACAACGATGACTGAGACGAAGTAGAGAACATCGCGCAGGACGAAGATGCCTTTGGTCATCTCGAAAAAGTGGTCCATGAAGCTAAAGTAGTTGATGAACCGCACCACGGACTCCATGCCGACGGGGACGGCACTGACCACGGTTTGCGTCAGGCTGGGGTCGCCAATGAGGGCGATGAAGAGGCAAAACGAGACACTGATGATGAAGCACACCACCTGGCTGCGCGTGAAGGCACTGACGGCGGAGGTCAGGGCTAGGCAGGCCATGGCATAGAGGTAGCTGGCCACGTAACCGCTGATGATGGGGCCGCTGTCGGGGTCTCCCAAATAGGACATGGTGAAGACGATGGGGATGGTCAGCGCCAGGGCGATGAACCAGACGCCAGCGGCAGCCAGGAACTTGCCACAGATGGCCTGCCAGGGAGAAACCGGCATGGTCATGAGCAACTCGATCGTCCCGAGACGATGCTCTTCCGACCACAGGCGCATGCCCACGGCTGGGGCCAGCACGGTGTAGATCCACGGATGCCAGACAAAGAAGCGAGTGGCGAGAGACACATCATCAAAGTCCAGAATGCGAGAGAAGAAGAAGGTGAAGCCATTCGCCGCCAGCAGGAAGATGACAACGATGACGTAAAAGACGGGAGAGTTGAAATAGGCCAGGAACTCCCGTTTGAAGACGGCCAGGGTGTTTTGGAAATCTCGGTTGCTCATGTGGTGGTTGGATTGGGGGAGAAATGAAAAGAAAAGGAGGGCAGGAACTCAGGCGGCTTTTTTGTGAGCCGTTTCGGACTTGGTGATGGTGCGGAAGACCTCGTCGAGCGAATTGGCACCGGGCACCAGTCTCTTGAGGCTTTCAGGCGTACCGTCAGCCACGACCTTGCCGCGGTCGATGATGATGGCGCGGGAGCAGGCCGCCTCCACCTCTTCCAGGATGTGGGTGGAAAAGATGATGGCTTTGTTCTGGCCCATGCGCTTGATCATGCTGCGCACTTCGTGCTTCTGGTTCGGATCCAGACCGTCCGTGGGTTCATCGAGAATGAGCACATCAGGATCATGGATGATGCTCTGCGCGAAGCAGGTACGGTGGCGGTAGCCTTTGGAAAGCGTGTCCACGCTCTGGTTGCGCACGCTGTCGAGGAAACAGAGGTCGAGCACGCGGTCGATAGCCTGGGTGCGCTGCGCGCCACGGATGCCTCGCAGTTCGGCGCAGAAGCCGAGGAAGCTAGCGACGGTCATGTCAGAATACAGCGGAGCATTTTCCGGCAAATAACCGAGGCGCTGCTTGGCCAATTCGGGTTCTTCAAGCATGTCAATGCCGCACAGTTGAACACTGCCACTGGTGGGTCGGAAGTAACCAGTGACCATGCGCATGGTGGTGGATTTCCCAGCACCGTTGGGCCCGAGGAAGCCAAGGACTTCGCCTTTTTCCACGGAGAAGGAGACATCATCGACAGCCACTTTGGTGCCGAACGTCTTGATGAGATTCTTAACTTGGATCATAACGTCGTGGGGAGCGGTTGGTTGGTGCATTAAACGCCACGGCGGCGCGGCTTTGGTTGTTCGCACCTACCGGACGTTCAATCGCGGACGGGTGTTTTAGGAGGTCCAGCAGGCTTTTCAACTGAATTTTCATGTGGTTGCGTTCTGCGGCGGGATCCGAAACTGACAATCCAGTGACAGTTTAATTTTCAACGTGACGGCGGAATCTGCACACCTACACTCCATACCCCAGTCACCCACTTTTCATGCTTTGGAACCAAAACATTGATCCCACCAAGGATCTCTCTCAGAAACCCTTCATCTTGTGGCGCCCTTTCATCGCCACCTGGGAATGGCTGGTGCCACCGACGGTGGCCCATCGTGACCGGCAGTCGCCTATGGCGCGCTGGATCGCCGCCTTTGTGATCGTCAGCCTCTGCACCACCCTGCTGATCCTGGGGGTGGTCTATGCACGGCCGTTGAGGAACTCCTACAAGAACATGCGGGCGGAGAAGATGGTGAAGGAGGCACGGCACATGGCTGAAAACGGCCAGGTCGTTAATTCGGTGATGAAAGCCCAGGAAGCCTACACGATGGCCCCTGAGAGCGAGGATGCCATCCGGCTCAACTTTGAATACTTCACGCTGATGAAGCGTGACACGGCGCTGTATTTCTATGACAAGTTGAAGACACTCGACGTCCTCACACCTGCCGACGAGCAACTGCATGTGCGCTGCCTCATGAATCTGGGGAAGCCCAAGGAGGCCTCAGTAGCGCTGGAAAAACTGATGCGGGTGGAGCAGCCCAGTGAGGCATTGATGAAACTGGCCGAGGATGTCTGGGGGAAGCGTGAGCAGTACAAACCGCTGCTCAATGTGCTGCGTAATTACACCACAAAACACCCGGATGACAGAGAGGGCATGCTGCGGTTCGCTAAAGTACAGATGTCCTCCGGCAACCCAACCGAAACCGGACAAGGCCTAGAGACCCTGTGGAAACTGGCCGATCAGGACGATGTACTCGGCCTGCTAGCCTTGGAGAACATCAATAGCCTGCCTACTTTGACGCCCGCCGACACCACCCGGCTAATCGAGCGCCTCAAGACCCACCCCAAGGGCGATGACCGGCATTACGTGACTGCGCTGAAGCGTGAAGTGCAGCAGTCGCCGGAACGCAAAAAGGAGATCGTAATGGACGCCACGGCAAAGTATCGGGACAAAAAACGCGATCAATTGCTGCCATTCATCCGCTGGCTGGTTGAAGAGGGGGAGTTCCGCCAAGTGCTTACCGTGCTGCCGGAAGAAGATGCCAAAGCGCATAAAGGACTGCTGGAAAACTACCTCAACGCGCTGACCATGCTACAGCGTTTCAACGATCTGGAACGCTTGATCGCAGACCCAAAAGTGGCGGATGTGCTGGACCCCACCATGATGGCGATGTTCCGTGCTCATCTGGCCTACATCTTGAACAAACCCTCCGAAGAACTGCGTTCCAAACTGATCGCCGCCAAGGATGCAGCCCAGTTCAACGGACGTTACCAGATGCTGCTGCAGATCGCCAAGTATGGAGAAGACCGCGGTCATTATGACATCGCCGAGGATGCGTACCATCTTGCCATCAAAGCGGCACAACGGTCTTCGGTCTCGCCCGCCATTGAACGTGAAGCCTTCACCGGCTTGATGAAAGCCTGCCGAGCCAACCGCGATACAGAAACCTTGATCCAGGCGTCCCAAGAAGCGACGGCACGCTGGCCGGATGACTCAAACTTTGCCGAGACCCAGCTCTACGTCAGTCTGCTGGCGGGACGCAACATCGAACTCTCTCTGCGCAATGCCTCCAACCTGCTGAAAATGCAGCCCAAGGATAATCTGCGCAAACTCACGGTCGCGCTGGCACGCTGGCGTCTGAGTGACAATCATCAGGCAGTCGAAAACCTTCAATACATTGATCTCAATCTGCTCAACGAAGGGCAGCGCGCGGTGTTTGCCGCCATCGCCAACAGCAGCGGGTTTCATGACGAAGCGGTGGGAGTGATCAAGGCCATCAGTCCCAAAGCCAGCATGCTGCCGGAAGAGCAGCGCTGCTATGAGAGTGTGATGGAAAAAAAATAAGCGCTGTTTTTCAGGCAGGAGGGATGCCAGGCAAAAATCAACACATGCAGTGTTGAGGCCTGCGCCATTACATGCAGTGTTGAGGCCTGCGCCATTACATGCAGTGTTGAGGCCTGCGCCATTATTAGCCTGCCCCCCTATGAGTCTGCGATGGTGGACAGAAAAAAGGACGCCTGCTGAATGCAAGGCGTCCCGAAAACCAACCCAACTGGCGGAGCGGACGGGGCTCGAACCCGCGACCTCCAACGTGACAGGCTGGCGTTCTAACCAACTGAACTACCGCTCCTTTGCCGTTTGGGGTCGCGATAGTAAACGCTCACCTCCCGCTGGCAAATGGAAACTTGCAGGGATGCAAAATTTCATCACGGCACT
>TBL_comb48_EPIDRAFT_1000917_pt1 | contig 22598 bp, 17 predicted proteins | sample TroBogEpilimnion_37_FD_10681 | JGI IMG/M metagenome (IMG submission 10681) | reverse complement strand
CGACATCGGAGGGACATCCCACCTCCAATCTCCCGCTGCGTGCTGGCAAAGGCTGGCCGTATGAAGGCGGTGTGCGCGAGCCGATGTTCGTCGTGGCACCTGGCGTGACGAAGCCGGGTACGAACTGCGACTCACCCGTCATCAGCACAGACTTTTACCCCACTTTGCTACAGCTCGCGGGCCAGCCGCTGAAGCCTGAGCAGCATCTTGATGGCGTGAGCTTTCTGCCGCTACTCAAAGGCGAAACGATGCAGCGCGGCAAGCCGCTCTTCTGGCACTACCCGCACTATTCGAACCAAGGTGGCCCACCCTGCACCACCATCCGCGACGGCGACTGGAAACTCATCGAGTGGCATGAAGACGGTGCGCTGGAGCTTTACAACATTCCCCAGGACATCGGCGAAAAGAACAATCTGGCCGCTACTCAGCCCGACAAGGTGAAAGAGTTGCACGCCAAGCTCATCACATGGCGCAAAGAGGTCGGTGCATTGATGCCGACGCCCAATCCGAACTATGGTCTCAACGCGAAGCAAGAGACCAGTGTGCCGAAAAAGGGAAAGAAGAAAAAGCAGGCGGCACCCTGATGCGCATTTGCTGAGATGTTGAAGTCACACCCTTCGTTACCGACACGTATGTCCATCCATCCACTCGCATTCCTTTTGCTGCTTGCGTCATTCCTTGCTCCGGCGTTATCAAATGCTGCCGAAAAACAACCCAACATCGTCTTCCTGCTCATCGACGATTTGGGTTACGCAGACTGCGGCTTCAATGGCGGCAAAGACATCCACACGCCGAACATCGATAAACTGGCGGCTGCGGGCACGGTGCTGGAGTCGCTCTATGTCCAGCCGGTTTGTTCGCCCACGCGCTCGGCGCTGATGACTGGGCGCTACGCTACGCACACGGGCGTTTATACCATCGTGCGGCCGCACGCTACATGGGGACTACCGCTCACCGAACGCACGCTGGCCAATGCATTGCACGATGCTGGTTATGCCACTGCCATCACTGGCAAATGGCACCTGGGTGAATTTGACCCCGCCTATCTTCCCACCGCGCGCGGCTTTGATCATCATTACGGCCACTACTTTGGCATGCTCGACTACTTTACCCACCTGCGCGGCCAGGATCTCGACTGGTATCGGGACGGTCAGCAGATCAAAGAAGAAGGCTACACCACACACCTGCTCTCGCGTGAAGCTTGCCGCATCATCACAGAAAAGGATAAGGCCAAGCCGCTCTTTCTTTATGTGCCATTTAATGGTGTGCATTCACCGCATGAAGTGCCGGATGAGTACCTCAAGCCCTATGGCGAGCTGAAAGGCGCGCGGCAGAAACTCGCAGGCATGCTCTCCGCTGTGGACGAGGCCATCGGGCAGATCGTCGCAGCTTTGGAAACCACCGGCCAGCGTGACAACACGCTCATCATCTTCTCCACTGACAACGGCGGCCCGCTTCCAGGCAACAACTCGCCCCTACGCGCTTTCAAAGGCAGCATCTATGAGGGCGGCGTGCGCGGCTGTGCTTTTGTGAACTGGCCCGGCCACATCCCCGCTGGCAAACGCCTCAAAGAGCCATTGCATACTGTGGACTGGTATCCCACGCTGGTGAAGCTCGCCGGCGGATCGTTGGAACAAAAGACGCCGCTGGATGGCAAGGACGTCTGGCCCATGCTCACGCAAGGAGCGCCCTCACCGCATGACGCCATCCTTTGTGTGCAATCTCCCACCGTCGCCGCCCTGCGCATGGGTGACTGGAAGCTCGTCATGAACGGCAGTGATGCCGACAGCGAAGTAACCGCTCCAGGAGCCGGCAAAGCGAGAGGCAAAGGTAAAAAGGGCAGAGCCAAAAGTGAAGTTGATGCCGCAACAACCGCTGAGTTCGGCGAAACCCTGGCGCTCTACAACCTCGCTAGCGACATCGGTGAAAAAAACAATCTTGAGCTCTCAGAACCTGCGCGCGTCGCCGCTATGCGTGCCCGGTTGGCGGAGTTTCTCAAAGATGCCGTGGTGCCCGGCCATATGAACCATGACGCACCGGGATCAGAGCAGTCGAAAACGAAGGCCAGATGAAATGAGGTCTCGCACCGGCAGTGGAGTCACGCTTTTCGAATCCAATCCAATCCATTCTGTGCCTATTCTTTCTGCCTGACTCGTGCGTTTTAAGCACGCCCTCCCATGAAATATTTCGTTCTATCCCTTTTTTTAGCCCCCATCTCATTGGCTGCGAGGGATGAGGCAAGTTCCACACCTTTTCCTGTTCGCATGCGGATCGATGCCTCCAAGCCTGGCGGGCTGCTCAAACCCATCTGGCGCTTCTTTGGGGCGGACGAGCCAAACTATGCCTACATGCGGCATGGCAATGAGTTGCTAGGTGAACTGGGCGCATTGAAAAAGGACGCGGTTTTTTTCCGCACCCACAGTTTGCTGGTGACAGGCAAAGGGGAGCATGGATTGAAGTGGGGATCCACGAATGCCTATACGGAAGATGCCGCAGGGAATGCGGTCTATGATTGGACCATCGTTGACCGAATCTTTGATGCCTACCGTAGCAATAACGTGCGGCCTTATGTGCAGATTGGCTTTATGCCGCAGGCGCTTTCGACGAAGCCGGAGCCGTATCGGCATCACTTTCCCGATGCCAAATACGAGGAGTTGTTCGGGGGCTGGGCCTATCCTCCGAAGGATTTCGGGAAATGGGAGGAGCTTGTGTATCAATGGGCGAAGCATTGTGCGGCCCGATACGGTGAGCAGGAAGTGCTGCAATGGTACTGGCAGACCTGGAATGAGCCCAATATCGACTACTGGCGCGGTACGCGTGAGGAGTTCTACAAACTGCATGACTGCGCCATTCACGCCGTGCGCCGCGCCATCCCCGGAGCAAAGGTCGGAGGTCCCGATCTTGCCAATGGCAAAGGTGGAGATTTCTTGGAGGCCTTCCTCAATCACTGCCTGAAGGGCACGAATCTCGCCACTGGTGGGAAAGGCACACCGCTGGATTTCATTTCCTTTCACGCCAAAGGCAAGCCATCACGGGTCGATGGCCATGTGCGCATGGGCATCTCCAATCATCTTGGCGATATCAACGATGCCTTTGGTGTGATAGCCCAGCACCCTGAGCTCAAGAACACGCCTATAGTTATCGGCGAGTCTGATCCTGAGGGCTGCGCAGCCTGTAAGGGGGCGGATCGCGCCTATCGCAATGGCACGATGTATTCAAGCTACACCGCCGCGATTTTTCCGCGCAAGCTCGACCTCGCCGAAAAGCACGGAGTCAATCTTGAAGGGGCTCTCACCTGGTCCTTCGAATTTGAAGGACAACCCTATTACGCTGGCTTTCGTTCGCTGGCCACGAATGGCATCGACAAACCGGTACTCAACGTCTTCCGCATGTTCTCCCGCATGGATGGCCGCAGGCTGCATGTGGAAAGCGATAGTGCAACTCCGCTCAACGAACTCATGACAACCGGAGTGCGCGGCAAAGCTGATGTCTCCGCCCTTGCCGCACGCCATGATAAACGCATCACCATCCTCGCCTGGCATTATCACGACGACGACATTCCCGGATCTGCTGCTGCGGTCACGCTCAATCTCGCAGGCACACCAGCAGGTAATCCCAAGCTCACCCGCACTCTCATTGATGAAGGACACTCCAACTCTTTCATTGCCTGGCAGGCCCTGGGCTCCCCACAATCACCGACGGCTGAGCAAATCCGCCTGCTTGAAGATGCCAGCCGCCTCGAGACGGCCAGCGATAAAACGGAAATCAAATCCGCAGACGGCCAGTGTGACATCACCTTCAATCTCGCCCGCCAAGGCGTCACTCTTCTTGAACTTGAGTGGCCTTGATCTTTGCCCACAGCCTTTGCTGAGATGTCTGGATATGTCCTTCGTTACACTCGCCGCCCCATGAAACGTTATCTCTTTGTACTCTACAGCATCCTCTGTGGGCTTACTCAAGCCGCCGAAAAACCGAACATCATCGTCATCTACACGGATGATCATGGGTTTGCTGATCTCGGGATTCGTGGTGTGGAGAAGGATGTGAAAACGCCGCACCTCGATGCGCTGGCTCGCAGTGGCGTCATTGCCAAAAACGGCTACAGTACCGCGCCGCAGTGCGTGCCTTCGCGCGGTGGATTGATGACGGGGAAGTTTCAGGGGCGCTTCAATCTTGATAACAACGGCTCCGCACTGGACGGCTTCAACCAGGAGACCACCATCGCCACGCGGTTGCAGAAAATCGGTTACACCACCGCGCAGTTTGGCAAATGGCATCTCGGCCCGCAGAGTGAGATCACCCAGCATGGCTTCAAGCATGTGTATTCTCAGCACGGGCAGCAGAAGTTTCTGGCCAACATCACGCTTGATGGGAAGGACCGGCCAATGGGCGATCTGCCGCCTTCGGTTTATCACGTTGATGGCTGCGCCAAAGCCGCAGCATCCATCATTGAGCGCTACAAAGAGCAACCCTTCTTTCTCTACATCGCCTTCCGCGCACCACACACGCCTCTGGACGCGCCGCAGTCGTATAAGGACCGCTTTCCCGGTGAGATGCCTGAGCGCCGCCGCGCTGCGCTGGGCATGCTTGCTGCGGTGGATGATGGCGTGGGTCTCATCACGACCACGTTGAAACAAAACAGCCTCAGCGAGAAGACGCTCATCTTCTTCATCGGCGACAACGGCGCACCACTCAAGATTCACAAGACCGACTCGCCGCTCAATGGTGATGCCGGTGGCTGGGATGGTAGCCTAAACACACCGCTCAATGGCGAAAAAGGCATGCTGGCTGAAGGCGGCATGCATGTGCCGTTTCTCATCGCATGGCCCGGCACGATCCCCGGTGGGCAGACGTACGAGCATCCTATCAGCGCGCTGGACGTCGCAGCCACGGCAGCTGCTGTAGCAGACATTTCTGTGAAGTCCGGCGATCTTGAGGGCGTGAACCTCATCCCCTATCTCAAAGGCGAAATCACCAAACCACCGCATGAAGCACTGATGTGGCGCTGGATGGCCCAGAGTGCCATCCGTGAGGGGAACTGGAAGCTCTTGCGCGGAGGAGAGCGCGAATATCTGTACGATCTCGCAACCGATCTGGAGGAAAAGCACAACCTCGCCTCGCAGCACCCTGATGTGGCTGCTCGCCTCCGCACCAAGCTCACAGCTTGGTGTGCGGAACTCAATCCACCCGGACTCGCGCTCGGACCCATGGCTCCCGTTTGTAATGATTACTTCGATTTCTATCTCGAAGGTAAACCTGCGCCTAAACCTGAGGCCGAACCCACCACCAGCGCCACGCGTGGCTGGCAGGCCCGTGGCGGCAGCTTGATCGAAAAAGAAGGCGTGCTCGTGCTCACACCTGACAAAGGCGGCAAAGGCACCTTCATCACTCGTAGCCAACTCAAACTCGCTGGACCAGTTACCGCCAAGATCAGCTTCAAAACTGCCGCTTCAGGCCAAGGGGCCATCGCTTGGCGCGTGGATGGAGACAAAGATTTTCTTTCAGCGAACCGCGCGCCATTTGAAGTGAAGAGCAGTGACGACTGGCAGACATGCGAAGTCCAGCTCCCCGCTAAAGGCCGGGTGATCCATGTGCGAGTGCATCTGCCCGCCGGTCCCGCCCAGTTTCGCACGCTCGATTTCAAAGCTTCCACCCTATGAAACGTTTTTCACTTTGCCTTCTTTTTCTTTGTCCTGCGCTCTTCGCTGCAACGCAGCCCAATGTGATCATCATCCTGGCCGATGATTTGGGCTGGAGTGACACGACGCTCTATGGCACGACGAAGTTTTACCAGACGCCGAACGTCGAGCGCCTTGCCAAACGCGGCATCACGTTCACGCGGGCGTATTCGGCGAGTCCGTTGTGTTCACCCACGCGTTCGGCGCTGCTCACGGGGCTGAGTCCGGCGCGAACGGGCATCACTGTGCCCAATTGCCACATGCCTCAGGTGGTGCTGGAGGCGACGGTGGGCAAGAAGGGGCCGCCCAATCAGAAGGTGGTGCAGCCGAATCCGACGACACGTTTGAAGACCGAATACCGCACGCTGGCGGAGACGCTGCATGAGGCGGGCTATGCCACGGGGCACTTTGGCAAGTGGCATCTCGGGCCGGAACCTTACTCGCCTTTGCAGCAGGGTTTCGATGTGGATGTGCCGCATCATCCGGGGCCAGGACCAGCAGGCAGCTATGTCGCGCCGTGGAAGTTTGCCGACTTTGATGCCGACCCCGACGTGCCGGATCAGCACATCGAAGACCGCATGGCCAAGGAAGCCGTGGCCTTCATGGAGAAGCATCAGGGCCATCCCTTTTTCATGAACTACTGGATGTTCAGCGTGCATGCCCCGTTTGATGCGAAGAAGGCGCTCATCGAAAAGCACCGCGCCCGTGTGAATCCCGCCGATCCGCAGCGCAGTCCGACTTATGCAGCGATGGTGGAGAGCATGGACGACGCCATCGGCACGCTGCTCGATACACTTGATCGGCTCAAGATCACGGACAACACGATCATCATTTTCACCGCAGACAACGGCGGCAACATGTACAACGAGGTGGATGGCACCACGCCGACCAGCAACGTGCCGCTGCGAGGTGGCAAGGCTTGTTTGTTCGAAGGCGGTACGCGGGTGCCGGGCATCATCGTCTGGCCCGGCATCACCAAAGCAGGCAGCCGCAGTGATGTCTTGGTGCAGAGCGAGGATTACTACCCCACGCTGCTCGAAGGTCTGGCGCTCAAGCCTGCGCCAGAGCAACGCTTTGATGGCAGCAGCATTCTGCCAGCGCTGAAAGGCGGCGGTTTGCCTGGCAAGGCTATCTTCCAATACTTCCCACACTATGGAACTGTGCCGGATTGGCTCCCGCCTGCGGTGTCCGTGCATCGCGATGACTGGAAGCTCATCCGCATCTTTCACGGCGGTGAGAATGGCGTGCATCGGCATTTGCTATTCAATCTGAAGGACGATCTCAGCGAGAAGACGAATCTCGCTGCTCAGCAGCCTGCACGCGTAGCAGAACTGGACGCGCTGATTGAAGCCTTCCTCAAAGACACCCACGCCGTGGTGCCGGTGCCGAATCCGGCCTTTGATCCCAAGCAGTACCACCCCGAACTCGAAGGCAAGCCGCAGCCCAAGGCCAAAGCGAAAGCACCTGCCAAAGATGACAGCGATCCCGCCCTGCAAGGCTGGAAGGCCCGCGACTGCAAAGCGGCGGTCAAAAACGGCATCGTGCGCGTGACGAACATTGGCTTTGAATGCTTCCTCGGCTTCGGTGCCAGCAAGCATAGCGGCCCCAGCACTGCCGCCTTTCACATCAAGGCCAAACCCGGCACCTCGCACTTCGACTGGGTGCCCGGCGGTGACAAAGCCCAGCGTGTGCCTTTCACACTGAAAGGCGACGACTGGCAGGAGATCACCGTGCAACTTCCCGCCACCGGCCCGCTCGGCATTGTGCGTCTTTACTTGCCCATGCAGGAGCAGCCCGTCGAGATTGATTGGATTGAGCTGCGTTCAAGTGAAAGCAGCAAAGTGACGCGTACGGAGTTTTGAACGGAAGCGCTTGCATCGTCCGCATTTTTCACGGCGCGTGCGCTTCAGGTTTCTGCCAGGGTGTGGCGCCGCCGATCTGCACATGCATGCGCAGAGCGTCGGAGAGTTCTTTGAAGACTTTGGGTGCCTTGCCGATGAGGTTGGTCTTTTCCTGGGGGTCGTTCTTCAGGTTGTAGAGTTCCAGCGGGCTGTAGGGAGAGTTTTGCATGAGCTTCCAGTCGCCACGGATGAGGGCTTCGTAGCTCTTGCCGCCGATGGTTGCGCCGCCGTCGCGGCGGACAAAGTAGAGATCGCGCGGCTTCTCGATGGTGCCGCCGTTGAAGATGGGCACGAGGCTGATGGCATCGAGTTCAGGCGAAGGTTTCACGCCTGCGAGCTCGAGGAAGGTGGGGAAGAGATCGAAGTTCAGGCCGGAGTAGTCACTGCGGGAGCCTGCCTTGATGTGGCCGGGCCAGCGTACCATGAAGGGCACGCGCAGACCGCCATCGTAGTGGCTGGTCTTGCCATCGCGCCAGGGGTCGTTGTTCTGTGCATGGGGCAGGGAACCGCCATTGTCGGAACTGAAAGCGATGACGGTGTTTTGATCGAGACCGGTTTCTTTTAACACGGCGAGCAGTTGGCCGATGCGATCATCCATGTGTTCTACGAGTGCGACATTGAGCGCGCGTTTTTCATCGAGTTGCGGGGCGCGCGCTTTCACCTTGGCCACCCATTCAGCGGGAGGCTCGATGGGGAAGTGCGGTGCGTTGAAGGCGAGGTAGAGGAAGAAGGGCTGCTTCTCCTTGGCGCGTTCGCGGAAGTAATCTGCGGCCCAGCCTGCGAAGATGTCCGTGGCATGGCCCTTGGGGTCGATGACCTCTGCGTTGCGGCGCATGTAGTTGTGCCCCTGGCGCAGGTGCGTGGTGTAGCTGTCCATCATGTCGCCGAGGAAACCGTGGAAGAGATCAAAGCCGCGCTCATTCGGCGTGTTGGGCTGTTCGAGACCGAGGTGCCATTTGCCAATCACCGCCGTGTGGTAGCCGACCTTCTTCAGCTCATTGCCAATCGTCGGAATGCCCGGCGCGAGATAGCCCCACGAGTCATCCGGATTGGTGCGAATGACACCGGGAACGCCGACACGATCTGGAAAGCGCCCCGTGAGCAGCGCCGCGCGTGAAGGCGAGCACACGGTGCAGTTGGCCCGCATGTTCTGGAAGAGCATGCCCTCCGCTGCGAGCTTGTCGATGTTCGGCGTGTGGCAGTCCGACGGATGGTAGGTCGAGACATCGCCATAGCCGAGGTCATCGGCAAATATAATGAGGAAGTTGGGCTTTGCGTCGCCAGCAGAGAGAAGAGGACAGAGAGTGAAGAGGAGAAAAAGCTTGATGAACGAGGTCATTAGATACGGAACTGAGTGTTTCATTTCTCTTCTTCTTGGATGGCAAAAACATGAACAGGATGAAGCCAAAGCTCATGACCTTTACTAATGGTTGAATGAAGCTTCGGCTGGTTGAGGAGGCGGCCTCGGTAGTGGCCGTAGTCGTCATCTTTTTCCAGTATTTCCACCCACATCCGTTCGCACTCGTTATTTTGTCGGTCTGCCATTTCGCCCGCAAAACGAAAAATTAACTTTGCCAACTGGCCAGGATGAAGGTTCTCACGCAGTTCTGGTGATGGGATTTGGTAAACTTCTGGATACAGCCGCTCATACTCTGTGGCATCGTCCAAATAGAAGCCATCATCCGCATGCACAGGATATGGGTGAGCCTTCTGCCTGGCCCACGGGGTAGATTGGTGAGCTCGCTCAGCCATCCAGCCATCCGGTAGATCTGAAAGCTGTTCTATGGAGGGGTCCCTGTCCAAGACGTCATGCAAACATACTATCATTATGTCGGAATCTGATGCGTCCCCGTCTGGGTGGAATTCCCAACTGCCATCTTCCCAACTGTGATAGACACGACAGATGGGGTCAGTGTGAAAATAGGATCGCGAGACAAACGCCATGGTGTTTGGCGGATCGCTGAATGGCCAGGGCTTGTCCATGTTTTTACTTCTGCTTTTTTCTTTGCTTCGGAGCAGGCTCCGGCGGCGGAGTCAGTCCATCATCGGGCTGGTTCCACAGGCGGTAGGGATCATCGTGGCGGCGCATTTCGGCGAGGAGCAGGGCTTCCATTTCGGCGAGCTTGGTGGCGTAGTCGGGATTGCTGGCGAGGTTGGTCTTCAATGGGTCTTTGCTGCCGTGCTCCTTGAGGAGTTCATCAGGATTGGCGGCGAGATTGAAGAGCTGGGTCTCATGCACGGCGCCGTTCATGGCGTCGTACTTGATGAGCTTCCAGTCGCCCTGCTGCACGCAGCGCATGCCGGGCTTGGTGCCGCCGCAATAGACGCCGTACATCACATCGCGCATGGCGGCTTGTTTGCCTTCGAGCACGGGCTTGAAGCTGAGGCCTTCATTGCTCTCCGGTGCGGGGATGCCGGCGATGTCGCAAAGCGTGGCCACGATGTCGAGCAGGTAGATGTTTCCCGGCACGCGGGAGCCGGGCTTGATGCCGGGGCCTTTGACTATGAAGGGCACGCGCCAGGTGTGCTCGTAGAGGTTTTGTTTTCCCTGCAATCCGTGGCGGCCAATGGCGATGCCGTGATCGGCGGTGTAGACGATGTAGGTGTTGTCGATCTCGCCCATGGCTTTGAGCTTCTCCAGCACGCGGCCGATCTGGATGTCGATGTTCTCATTGCAGGCGTGCTCGCGGCCGATCTCGTTGCGGATGGTGGCTTCATCGCGGTTTCTCCACACGCCGCTGACTTCCACTTCATCGCGCACGTTGGCATCGCCGTTGTTGAAGGGATGCGCGGGCAGGTAGTTGGGAGGAAGCATGGGCTGCTTGGGATTCAGCGCAGGCAGCGTGTTTGGATCTTCGTGATTGGTGGCACCGTATTTCGCCAGCAGCTCGGGGCGGCCGTCACGAGTGTCGTGAGGATGAGAAAAGCCGAAGTTGATGAGGAAGGGGTCGGTGTTCTTCTTCACCTCGCGCTCGTTGAGGTAGTCCATCACGCGGTCGCCATGCCAGGTGCTTCCAGTTTCATCCGTGCCGCCGCGTTTGGTGGCGTCATGGCGCACGGTGAATTGCTTGTTGGCACCCTCGTAGGAGTTGCCCTGCTTGCAGGTTCGCATGGTTTTGTAACCGGCGCGATTGAACACTGCGGCCAGCGTGTTCAGTTCCAGATTCGGCGGGCAGTGCTCCTTGGCCCCCGGGCCGATGGGCAGATGCCACACGCTGCGCCCACTCATGATCATGTGACGTGAAGGCGTGCACACCGCGCCGCTGAACGAGCCCATGTGACGCGCGGAATCAAAGACCATGCCTTCTGCCGCGAGCTTGTCGATGTTGGGTGACTGCAGCGGCGACTTGGGGTTGTAGAACTTGAAGTCAAAGGGTGACTGGTCGTCCACGACGATGAAGAGGATGTTGGGGCGCTTCGCAGGAGCGGCAAAAGACGAAGCCAGAAGGCAGAATGACGAAAGGATGAGGACGAGGGCTTTCATGGTTGAGTGTAAAGGGTGTCGTGCAGTTGGCGCAGATGTTTGATGAGGTCGGGCTGCTGGTCGGCGAAGTTGGTTTTCTCTCCGGGGTCGGTGGTGGGATTGCTGAGGAAGATGGGAAAACGTTCCTTGCCGGTGTCTCCCTTCGTGGTGTCGCGGGCGTTGATGATGAGCTTCCAGTCGCCTTCGCGCACGGCCCAGGAGTCGCCCATCTGCCAGTGCAGGGCGTCATGCGGGCTGGGGGCGTCGGCAGATTTCAGCACGGGCACGAGGCTGCGGCCGTCGAGCTTCACGGCGGGCGTTTTCACACTGCACAATTCAGCCAGCGTGGGCATCCAGTCGGCGGCGTGGACCATCTGGCCGCGCGTTTCGTTCTGCGGCAGTTTGCCCGGCCAGGAAATCATCGCGGGCAGGCGGATGCCGCCCTCAAACAGGCTGAACTTCGCGCCACGGTACGGCCCGGCGCTGCCGCCGCCGAAATGCGCGCGCTCCTCGGTGGAGTGGCCGTTGTCGCTTTGAAAGACGATGATCGTGCGCTCGCGCAGGCCGAGCTCATCCACCTTGGCGACGAGCTTGCCGATGCGCTCGTCCAGGCTGGCCACAAAGGCGGCGTAGAGCCGGCGCGGCAGCGGCAGGTCCTTGAAGTGCTCCAGCCATTTGGCTTCACCTTGATAAGGGTAGTGCGGCATGTTGATGGCGAAGTAGATGAAGAAGGGATCGGCGCGGTGCTTCTCCATGAAGCCGGACGCCTCGTTCACCATGAGATCGGGAAAATAGCGACCGTCTTCGAAGACCTCGACGCCGTTCCGGTGCAGGTCATGCACGTTGGGTCCGCTCCAGTAGAAGAAATGCGAGTAGTTGTCGATGCAGCCGCCCATATGCCCGAAGCTGTGGTCAAAACCCTGCGCGTTTGGCATCATCGTCTCGTTGTAACCGAGATGCCATTTGCCGATATGCGCCGTGGCGTAGCCAGCACTCTTGAACACCTCCGCCAGAGTCACCTCAGACGGTGGCAGGCCCGCCTTCTGCCCGTGCTGTGTGCCTGCATTTCCCGGCACGCCTGCGCGCACGGGGTAGCGGCCCGTCAGCAAACAGGCACGCGATGGCGAGCACACCGGCGCACCGGCATAAAACTGCGTGAAGCGCAGGCCCTGCCGCGCCAGCGCATCCGCATGCGGTGTGTGCAGATCTTTGGAGCCATAGCAGCCGAGGTCTACGCTGCCCAGATCATCGGCCATGATGACGATCACATTCGGTGCCGCTGCAAAGGAGCAGGGCACGGCGAAGCACAAGGCCAGGAAGACAAGGAGGCGTTGCATGGAGGTCAATTGTCGGCCTTGGCCTTCTTGCTTGCACCTTTCTTGGCGGCGGCTTTGCGGGCACCGCGCTGGTCCATCGGCAGCAGGGCTCCGCCGCGGGAGTTCATCTCGGAGTCACATAGCGCGCGCATTTTCTGCAGGGCTTCGGCGTGCGCGGGATCGGTGGCGAGGTTCTTGAGTTCATCGCGATCGGTCTCCAGGTCATGCAGAAACTCATACGCGGGCTTCTGATCGAAGTAGCGCGCATAGACGTAGCGCTGGCCGCGGATGCCCTCCCAGGTGAGCGTGGGTGCGAGGTCGAGGTGCTCGCAGAAGAAGTGGTCTCGCCAGGGTTTGTCAGTGCCCTTGCCTTCGATCAGCGTTGAAAGGCTGCGGCCTTCGTAGGCGTCCGGGCGCTTCACTCCGGCCCAGTCAATGAAGGTGGCGGGCAGGTCCACATTGAGCACGAGGTCATCCACCACGCGTCCGCGTTGTTCTTTGGGAAGGCGCGGATCGTAGACGATCATCGGCACGCGCAGCGACTCCTCATAGTGCGACCACTTGCCCTGAAAGCCGCGGTCTCCGAGGTAGTAGCCGTTATCGCCGGAATAGACGATGATCGTGTTGTCGGCGAGCCCGGCCTCCTTCAGCGCGGCAAGCACACGGGCGATGGCTTTGTCGATGCCGCTGATCATGCGGTAGTAGGCACGCAGGTTGATCTCAAACTTTTCCGGCGTGTCGTAGCCCCAGAACCAGCGCTCGCGGTTGATGGAGTCTTTGAGGAACTGCGGGTGCGCCTCATAGATGGCGGGATCTCCCAGGCGTGCGGGTGGGATGGAGCGGTCCGCATACATGCCATCGGTGGACTGTGGCCAGGGATACAGGCCAATGCCGGGGCGGTGGTCGTTGTCTTCCGCATGCGCGGCATTGAACCAAAGATTCAGCGCGAAGGGTTTGTCTTTTGGCTGGGATTTGATGAACTCGATGCCTTTGTCGCACACGAGGTCGGTTTCGTGGCGCTTGGTGCCGTCCGGCATCGTTTTGAAATACGGATTGCGGCCGATGGCCTCGTACGTGTCATACTGCTGCTCCGGCTTGAAGCCCTGCGGCGAGATCATGTGCCACTTGCCAATGTGGCCGGTGCGGTAGCCTGCCGCGCGCAGCAGCACGGGATACATGGTGGCCAGCGCCTCCGGCTTCACGGTGGGGATGGCATCGCGCTGCGCATGGGACCGCGCCCACTGGCCCGTCAGCACCACCGCACGGCTGACCCAGCACACCGCCGTGGTGACGTGGGCATTGCTGAAACGCACGCCCTGTGCAGCGAGACTGTCCACCGTGGGTGTCTGCACGATGGGATGTCCGGCGCAGCTCTGCGTATCAAAGCGCTGATCATCGGCAAAGAGAAAGAGGATGTTCGGCCTGGCGGCTCCCTGTGCGGAGGACAGGAGCAGCGAAGCGCAAAGGACGGAGCAGGCCAGGCTGGCCGGGACAAATTTCATGGTCAGTTCTGAACGCGGGTGAAGCGGGTTTGTGTCAGCGAGTTGAACTCAAGGTTCAGAGATCCATTTTTGCGCCTTCAGCCAGAACACCAGATCCGTGAACCATGGGTGCTGCGTGCCGATGAGGCCGGTGCCGTGGTCGCCATGCTGGTAGAGATGGAGTTCGTGGGGAATGCCGTTTTGATGCAAAGCGGCGGCATAGAGCTGCGCATGCTCCACGGGCACCAGTTTGTCCTCGCTGGTGTGCCAGAGAAAGCAGGGCGGCAGGCCGGGGCGCACCTGCAGCTCGCTGGAGGTCTTGCGGATGAGTGAGTCGCTTGGCTTGTCACCAATGAGCATCTTGCGCGAAGTCGCATGCGGCTTGGTGGTCATGCTGATGACGGGATAGCAGAGAATGGCAAGATCAGGGCGCGGACTCACGCTGGGAGTGCGGCCGTCGATCTCGCCGTCTTCAGGGCGGTTGATCAAGGTGGAGACGAGATGCCCTCCGGCGGAAAAACCCATCACGCCGATGCGCGCGGGGTCGATCTTCCAGCGTGCGGCACCGGCACGGATCTGTCGCATGGACTCCACCGCGTCCTGAAGCTGCGCGGGATAGCGATAGCCCGCACTGCCGAGCCGGTAACGCAGCACAAAGGCTGTGATGCCCTGTTCATTGAGCCAGCGCGCAAACGGCTCCGCCTGCCCCTCATAGATGCCCGAATAACTGCCGCCCGGAATGAGCAGCATCGCGGCACTGCTGGCCTTCTCTGGCAAATAAGGAGTGAGCGTCGGGATGTCCTTCGCTGCCGTACCCAGAGCCCCCGGAGCTCCCGCAGGCCACAGCACGATGGGCTTCTCTGCCGCCGAAAGTGATGAATGGCTGAAGAGCAGCAGGAACGGGAAAATCAGAGTCAAAGACTTCATGGCATGTGGAGGACTCATGCAACGAGCTTCTCCCTGCGGATTTGTCCATGTTTCATTCCGCTGGCATTCCGGGCCATCGTGATGGAAGACACAGGATGTCAGAAACCGACCCCCATCCATTTGCCGCCCTTGGAATTCCACCGGAGATGATCCGTGGTCTGGAGGAGCTGGGCATCGTCACGCCCACGGAGGTGCAGTCGAAGGTGATCCCCTTTCTGCTGAAAGACGGCAGCGATCTCATCGCGCAGGCGCAAACCGGCACCGGCAAGACGGCCGCCTTTGGCCTGCCGCTGCTCACCCAGATGAATCCCAAGCACCGGGACATCCAGGGGCTGGTGCTTGCACCGACACGCGAACTGGCCAAGCAGATCGGCAAGCAGCTCTTCCGCTTCACCAAGTACACAGATAAAATCTTCATTGAGGTCGTCAGCGGTGGCGACAACATCGACCGCCAGACAGACGCGCTGAAGCGTCCCACGCACATCGTCGTTGCCACTCCAGGACGGCTGCTTGATCTGATCGAGCGCGATGCGCTCACCCTGGAATTCGTCCGCTATGTGGTGCTGGACGAGGCGGATGAGATGCTGAGCATGGGCTTCAAGAAGGAGCTCACGGAAATCCTCAAGCTCGCGGCCATGCGGCGCAGTACCTGGCTCTTTTCCGCAACCTTCCCGGCGGGGATCCAGGATCTCATCAAAGGCAGCATGTCCGCCAACCCGCACTCGATCCAGATTGATCAGGCGAATGTGGTCAATCGCGACATCGACCACCGCTTTGCCATCTGCAAACGGGACGGAAAAACCGCCTACATCTTCGACTTCCTCCAACGCCAGAAGGACCGCCGCGGCATCATCTTCTGCCGCACCAAGGCCGGTGCCATGGAGCTGTATCAGGAGCTCGCCGACCTCGGCCTGCCAGTCGATGTGCTCCAGGGTGATCTCATGCAGAAGGAGCGCGACAAAGTCATGCGCGCCTTCAAAAAGCAGCGCGTCCAGTTCGTTGTCGCCACGGATGTCGCCGCACGTGGCATCGACGTCGCGGACCTGTCCTTCGTCATCCACCACCAGCTCCCCGACCAGCTCGAATACTACACCCACCGCAGCGGCCGCACCGCCCGCGCCGGGAAGAAAGGCATGTCACTCGCGCTGATCAATGCCAAGGAAAAATGGCAGATCACCCAGCTGGAGGACAAGCTGAAAGTGCGGTTCAGTGAGTTTCGGCGGTAGTGGCTAGAGAGGAGCGCGGACACTCTTGTCCGCTTTTATCTTCGCGGCTTTGCCGCCACTGAATGAGGCGGAGAAGAGTCTCCGCGCTCCCTTCCGGCTCACTCCGGCAGCTCCCCATTGCACACGCCCTGCTTGCCGGGATGAAACAGGTTGTTCGAGAAATGTAGACCTCGTGGCGCATTCGGGCCGCCGGGGATGATGACGGCGTATTTGTAGCGGGGTTTGCCGGAGCAGTAGATGAAGTTACCGGTGATGATGACGTCGGTGAGGGGCGGATCGTCGGGCTGCTGGCCGGTGTCGAATTTGATCGGGGAGCGTTCATCGCCCCAGATCCAGTGGGCGTCGCCATGGCCGAAGTCGGAGATGATGTTGTTGCTGATGATGGAGCCACCATCGGTGTTCTCCGGTTTGTCGTCGGTGGCAGGATGCGCGGCGGCACCGGGCATAAGGCCGATGGCCCAAAGCGAGTTACGCACGAACTGATTGCCGGTGATGAGGACATTGCGCGAGCCGTGCATGGCCTTCATGCCGATGAAGGCATTGGTGATGATGTTCTGTGAAACGATGACGTGATCCGCATGGATGTCCAAACCCTGCGCGGCGTTCTCAATGTGATTGCCGATCACCCGCGTAAGATCGCTCACCTCCGGCGCGGTGACGATGATGCCTGAGCCCTGCTGCCAGGCGTCGGTGTAGTTCGCATCCCACATCTGCTGATTGATGATGGCTCCTTTCTCGGCGTTCTTCTTCACGAAGTCGCCGAGCTTGTGCTTCGCCTTGATCTCCGGGGTGGGAACAAAGTTGTCCTCGATGACGCGGTTCCCTTCGATCAGCGTGCCGGTGCTGTAGCTCACGCTGATGCCGGTGCCGTCGGTGCAGTTGAAGGCGTAACCCAGCTCCTTGTTGGTGGTGCGGTCGTCAATGCTCACGCGCATGTAGTTGCGCACGAGGCAGCGGCTGATGCGCGTGTCCTTGCTCTCACGCACGGTGATGGCACCTGCGGGGCTGCGGTTGTCGATGACGCGCACGTTGTCGAGCACAAGGTCGCGGCACTTGATGGCCAGCACGCCTTCATTGCGGGATTCCATCTTGCCCTCGGGCCGTGTAAGAGTCAGGTCGCGAATCTCTGCGACGTTGGCGTTTTCGATTTCAATAATCGGCTGATCCGCACTCTGCTGAATGATCCGCCCGGGACCAAACAACCCGCTGCGCTCGCCACGGATGCGAATCTTCGCGGTGATCACGTAATCCCCCGCCGGCACAAAGAGCATGCGGTTCGGATTCGCATTCAGCGCCTCCTGAATGGAAGGATAGGCCGCGACGGAGAGGTCGGCGGCTTTGACCGTGAAGGTTGTTGCAGCGAGGACGAGGAGCAGGGCACGGATCATGAGTGCGGTGTGAACGCGAGCGTGGCGGCGTCTTTTCACCATCTTGTTCTTCCTCCTCTTACTCTTCCTCCCTTGGCTCGGATCCTTCCAGGAGGAGGAAGAGGAGAATAAAAGCTGCTACTTCTTCGGACCAATATCCAACCCGGAAAGCCATGGCGCCGTGATCTGCGGCGGCATGCCACCGAAGGGCTGATATGCAGGAAGCTGGAGGACACTCATGCAGTGCGCTTGCGATGCGATGAAGAAGAGCGATTCGGCGCAGTCTTCGGTCTGGATCATGGCGCTGCGGTGTTCGGCGGTGGGCTTCACGGGGCGCTTTTCCACGAGGGGTGTGAGGGCTTCACCAGGGGCGTATTCGGAAAGCACGATGCCATGCGCACTGAGCTGCATGCGCGCCGTGAAGAGCAGGCCATGCACGGCCCACTTGCTGGCGGTGTAGGGCACGCCAGCAAAGGAGTCAAAGCCATGCCCGGCGGTGGAGGAGACGACGACGATCCTGCCGCCGCCGCTTTCCGCCATCGGTTTGGAGACGGCCTGGATCATGTTCACCACGCCCATCACATTCACATCCAGCACGCTGCGCCAGCTGGCTTCGCTGGCCAGTTTGCTGGGGTCCGCGTGCGCCATGAAGCGGTCCGGTGTGTTGATCCCTGCGGTGTGGATCAAAGCGGCAATCGGGCCGTGCTGCAGCACCTGCGCGAGCGCAGCGGCCACGCTGGCGGAGTCGGCGACGTCACACACGATGGATGTGATGAGTGGCGAGAGTGCCGCCGCGGCCTGCAGTGACTCCAGCGTTCTGCCAAAGATGAAAGTTTTCGCGCCAGCGTCCGCAAATCGCTTCGCTGCGCTTTGTCCCATGCCGCCGCCACCACCGGTGACGATGACGATCTTGTCGTTCCATTGTTTGTCCATCCGCCGACCCTAGCGGCACTTCGCGAGGCGTCGAATGAAGCGTGCGTTTTGAGTGAAATTTTTTCAGCCGTATGTGCGACGTAAGGTGAAAGGTTCCGATTGGAAACAGCGCTGCCACCGCCAAGTTGAACAGCATGATCCGCACCCTCCCGACCTTCCTGCTCTCTCTGATCTGTCTGACCACCGTGACGGTGTCCGACGAGCCGAAATGGATCCCGCTCTTCAATGGCAAGGATCTCACGGGCTGGACGATCAAGATCGCCAAGCATCCGCTGGGTGAAAACTTCGCTAAGACGTTTCAGGTGGAGGACGGCATCCTGAAGGTGAGCTACGACGGCTACGACAAGTTTGACCAGCAGTACGGCCACCTCTTCACCAACCTGGCCTACTCCCACTACATCCTGCGCATGGAGTACCGCTTCACCGGCAAGATGATGGCGGATGCGCCGAAGTATGTGAACCTCAACAGCGGCGTCATGCTGCATGCCCAGCCGCCACAAAGCATGCGCTTTGACCAAGGCTTCCCCTCCAGCCTGGAGATGCAGTTTCTGGCAGATGAGGGCAAAGGACCGCGCTCCACGGCGAATCTCTGCACGCCCGGAACGCATGTGGAGATGGGCGGAGAGCTGATCACCAAGCACATCGTCAAATCCAGCGCGCCGACCTTTCCTGCGGAGGAATGGGTGCATGCGGAAGTCGAAGTGCGCGGCAATGACGAGATCATCCACCGCATCAACGGCGTCGAAGTACTGCGCTACCAGCGCCCGCAACTCGACGCAGCCTGCAAGATCGCCCCGGCAATCGACATCGTGGAAGCAGGTGGCGATGTGATGCTCGGCTACGGCCACATCGCGCTGCAGGCGGAAGGCCAGCCGGTGTGGTTTCGGAAGATCGAGCTGATGTCTCTTGAGAAGAAGTAAGCTGGCCGCCCGAAAGTACGATGGGCACTCCTGCCCGTCGATCAGCGTTACCGCTATCCCCCTCGTTCCCTTTCATCCTCAACCAACGCGTCAAAGATTTCCCCCTTTGGCGCTTCGATTACGGTGCAGCTTTCGTGAGCGCTGATCGACGGGCAAGAGTGCCCATCGTACCTCCACCATCACGCCGCATCAATCGCCAGCGTCACACGCCGTGCTGAGCGCGTGGCCGCATCCTGCCCCCAGGGAAGATTGTCATACGCAGCTCCAGCAAAGTGCACACGTCCCACCGGCTGGATCAAGTGCGGCCAGACCTGCGCGAGCGTGCCCAGCGCAAAGGCATGCCGCTCGCAGCCAAGCGCCAGCGGCTCCTCCTTCCACCACTCGTGCACCATGACCTGCTCAATCGTGTCCTTGTTCTTGCCGGGGTAAAATTTGCGGAAGGCGGCCAGCGCATCTGCAGGTGCCAGCGCGGGCGGGCCGCTCCCAATGAGCACGCAGCTGTCACCCGGCACTTCGTGCGCGCATTCATAGACGAGGCCCATGGTGCTGTTGCCGGTTTCAAAATTGATGCTCGGCAGATTATCGCTCTCCCAGAAGCGGGTCTTCGCCTGCAGCACGATGCGCGACTGCATGCCCATGGGCGTGTGTTCCAGCGCAAACTTCTTCGTCTCCGGCCAGCCCGGTGAGACCTTGATGCCCGCGATCACCATCGGTGACACGCACATCACGGCGTAGTCCGCCTTGAGCATCTGCTCCTTCTTGTCGGGGCCTGCGGTGAAGGTGACCGTGACGCCATTCGCATCGTGCTCCAGCACGGTGACGAGGCAGTTCTTGCGCACGCGGTCGCCGAGATGTTTGGCAAAGGTGTCCGGCAGGAGCTGGTTGCCGCCTTTGAGGCGAAACACCTCGCGCTTGAACACCGGCAGCCCGCGCATCTGCACAATGGACTCCTGCCAGATGCGGTAAAGCGCTGAGACATCGCTCGATGTAGCAGGCTTCTCCTTGCTGGTGAGGCGTGAGCCGCCGCAGCAGCCGCGCCCCGTTTCAGACGCACCCTGCTCCGCGAGCCAGTCGCCAACCACAACGTGGTCGAGCTCATCCAGGCCGACGCCGAAGGGCTGATACTCGTCTTTAAATTTCTCCGCCATGGGGCCGAAGTAGAGACGCGGGAAGTTCTTCCACCCGTGCTCCTGCAGGTAGGCCACTTCGCGCTCGTTGAAGCCGAACTCGCGCTGCGTTTTCGCATCCGCCAGCTCCTCCTCGGTGCGCCACTGGCCGCGCACGTTGGCATACATCTTCCGCCGCCGTTCATAGGCGAGCACAGGCAGATCAAACTTCCGCACCCACTCGCGATAGTTGTCGTAGCCTGGATTGGTGAACTGCTCCGCGCCAACATCCGCATACAGGCCGTCCGGCAGCGGATCATAAATGGTCTTCACATGCCCGCCGGTGCGGCGTGAGGCTTCAAGAACAGTCACGTCATGCCCCCTCTCCATCAGATCAAACGCACAGCTCAGGCCGCCTATGCCACCCCCGATGACAATGACACGTTTTTTGGCAATAGGTGCCGCATATGAAACTGCACTCGCGAGCAAAGCCCCCGTGGTGGTTTGCAGCATTCGCCGGCGTGTCAGGGGAGTGGGTTTTGCGCGCATGAAGGAGATACGCTGCGAATGAGCTTATCTTGGCTGTGTCCGCTTTCCAGTTCCATCACGCTTTGAAAAAGATCTGCCGCCGGTAGAGCGCGTAGAGGAAGAGCCAGACGAGCAGTAGCGCCCCCGTGCTTTCCAGCACGCTGTACCATTTTGGATCGAGCGGCAGGTAGAGCCCGCTAAAGAGCAGCTTCGACGTGTGGCCGAAATCGATGAAGTGATAGGCCATGTAGATGGTGAGGCTGTTCATGCCGACAACGACAAGCGGGAAGGACCAGCGTTTGAAGTTCAGCAGGTCGATGACGCCGTAAAACGCGGCCAGCAGCGAGAAGGAGATACCAGTTGATACCAGAATGAATGAGCTGGTCCACAGACGCTTGGCGATGGGGAAGTGCAGGCTCCACAGTAGGCCGAGCGCAATGCAGATGGCACCGGCGATCAGGAGACGGCGGAACTTCGCGGATGGTGTGTGGGTGCCGCCTTGGAGGATCTCGCCAGCGAAGACGCCGAACATCGTCAGGCACATGGCGGGGAATTGGGTGAGCAGTCCTAGTTCGTCATACGTCCCTTGCAGCAGGCGGCCCGGAAGATAGGTGCGGTCAAACCAGCCCACGAGGTTTCCTTCAAGCGTGAGCTTGCCCGCGCCGAAGCCTGGAACCGGGACCAGGAATAACGCAGCGTAATAAGCCAGCAGGATGCCGCCGGCAACACACACAGCCGCTTCACCGAGCTGAGATTCAAATACAACACCACGCTGACGAAGCCCGCGAGGCCGATGCGCCCCAGCACGCTGCCCAGGCGCATGTGATGCGGATCGAAGAATGGTATCGGCGCATTTTTATCCAGAAAGCCTAGCGCGATGAGGATCAGCAGCCGGACGAAGGCTTTTTGATACAGCGTTGTTTTCGGTGTGCCTTGGCTGATGGCCTTGCTCAGCGAAAACGGAATCGACACGCCCGCGAGGAAGAGGAACAGCGGGAAGATGCAGTCATAGAAGGTGAAGCCGAACCACGCGGGATGCGTGAACTGTTTCGCCACGGCATCCACCCACGGCCACCCGGTTTTGCCATCCAGCTGATGAATCACTGCACCCGCGCCTGCGATCATGAGCATGTCAAAGCCGCGCAGGGCGTCGATGGAGACGAGGCGGGTTTGAGTTGGAGCAGCGGGGGTGGGCATGGTATGCAGAAGAGCTGCGTTTACTTCGAAAACTCCACTACCGTGCTCACCATCGCATCGCGCTCATCAGAGACNGTGATGAACCAGGTGTTGGCATCGGCAGGTGGTTTGGGGGCGGTGATGGTGCCGTCCTTGATGGTGGCGGGGACAGATTTCCATTCGCGTTTGGAGCGCAGACCGGTGTCGGTGGTGTAGTTGAGTTCTGCTTTCTTGAGCGGCACTTTGCTCTCGCAGGAGACGGTGACATGGTCGCCGGCAACGCTCGGTGCTCCCGGGTTTGGCAAGGGGAGGCCGCCACGGCATTTGGAATCGATGAAGAGACCGATCTCATTGGGTGCCCAGCCGGACTGGTGGCCGTGGTGCATCTTGACCTGGATGCGGATATGTTTCTCTCCTGGCACTGCGTTGTAGCTCTTCATGTAGCTGTCGAGCACGTAGTGGACATCGTTGGTGCCATTCACAAAGAGGATGGGGACACGGCAGCGTGGCAGCAGGCTGCCGGGATCGTATTCTTTGACCCACAGAGCACGGTGCTCGGGGTCCAGCTTGTCGATG
>TBL_comb48_EPIDRAFT_1000910_pt1 | contig 22682 bp, 21 predicted proteins | sample TroBogEpilimnion_37_FD_10681 | JGI IMG/M metagenome (IMG submission 10681) | reverse complement strand
GGTGGCTACCGTGGAGGCGGCTACGGCGGCGGTGGCTTTGGTGGCGGCTACGGTGGTCATGGAGGCGGCTTTGGCGGTGGCGGTTTCGGCGGCCATGGTGGCCATCGTTAAGACAGCTTTGAGTGCTGTCGCATCCAATCCCAATCTTTCATTTGCCTGCGCAGCGCCCGGACTTTGTTCTGGGCGCTGTTTTATTGAAGTAAGACTTCCGCCAGAGGCTCCGGCTCCCAGCCAAAATAGGGATAATCATTTTCTGGTATCAATTCCGGCTCGGGCCGCACTGGCAACTCCGCGCCGCTGGTGAGGAGTGGCACGGCCAGTGAGGCGGCGACGGTTCCCTTGAGGGCGCTGAGCAGAGCCTCGCGGCGGGTGAGGGTGTTCGGTTCCGTTTTCATGCGTCGCTGAAGGGGCCGGCGTTTTGCTTGGAGAGTGCTTCACGGACTTTCACGCCATCGAGCGTGCCAATCTCCGATTTCGCGGCCATCGCCAAGGCGGCGGCGGTTCCGGCGGCTTCGCCCAGGGCCATGGCGGTGGCGGTCACGCGGCTGGAGGCGCTGGCCTCGCTGCTCGCGCTGTGGCAGCGACCGGCCACGAGGAGGTTGCTCACGGTTTGCGGCACCAGAGTTCGGTAGGAAATGTCATACGGCTTGGGCTGGAAACCGGAGCCGGTGAACGGTTTTTCGAGCGTGACTTCGGGCGGATGGATGTCAAGAAACCAGCAGCCGGTGGCGATGGCGTCCGCGTGGCGTGTGGTCTGCTGCAGATCTTCGAGCGTGAGGACGTTCAGGCCCACGATGCGCCGTGTGTCGCGCACGCCGATGAAGGGGCCGCTCATGATGTAGTAGCTGTTTTCAAAGCCGGGCACCTTCGCCTTCCAGTCATTGAACATCGTCCAGGCATCCTTGCGCCCCTGCATCTCCGCGCGGGTGAAGTCGGCTGCATCCGTGGCATTGGCAGGCACTCGTGTGGCGTGCACGTAGCACTCGTCTTTCGCAAAGGCGAAGATGAGGCCTGGACCGTAGAAATTGGGCAGCCGCCCTTCCTTGTGGGCATCAATGAGCGCCTGCTTGGCCGCCTCCCGCGTCTCTTTGACCGGCACCACATTGCCGATGCGGAAGTGCATCGTCAGCGGCATGAGCGGCTTGGACGAAGTCGTGGGACAGCCTGCCCAGTGCGCGATGTCGCCATCGCCCGTGCAGTCGATGACCTGCCGTGCCTCGATGCGCGTGAGTCCATCCTTGTTGGCGATGATCACCGCCGCCACGCGGCCTTCCTTCACCTCCACATCGCAGGCGACGCTGTGGTAGAGCACGCGCAGTTTGTCCCGGTGCTGGAGGATGAGGTCGTCGGTGAGAATTTTGAACTCCTCGATGTTCGGTATCCACACGCTGCCCCAGTATTTGGTGATGAGGTCCGGGCGCAGGTCGTCGATGCGCTGCGCGCCTTCTTTCGCCACGCCCAGCTTGCTCAGCAACTCCAGTGGGATGCCCTTCACGACAAAGCGCCCGCTGGGCTTGTCGATCAGGCCATCGAAATACGGCAGCCCCACGGTGGTGATGATGCCGCCAGAAAAGCCCGCCCGTTCAATGAGCAGCGTCTGCGCCCCGTTGCGCGCCGCCGCTAGTGCCGCAGCGATCCCCGCGCAACCCCCGCCGCAAACGAGGACGTCTGTTTGAACTGTTTTCATGAGCGAGGAGGATAGCGGGTGGGGTGCGGTGACGGCTAGGACAAAATCGGGCTGGCGCGCTGCCTGCGCGACTACCCATGGGGGTGGACTTGGGGGTAGGTTTATCGGGAACTTGGGGTGCGGATGTGACCGCATCTTGGAGTGGATTGATTACCAATGGTTTGCGCGGCACCTGCGGGATTTGCATTGCGGGAGGCTGCGCCGTCAGAAAGCGCAGCAGGCAAGGTTTGGATTGCATGCAGAAGCCTGAATGTGCCATGAGTGCGGATGTCTCATGATCTCCACGCCGCCCTGAAACAGCACTTTGGCCACAAGGCCTTTCGTGCCGGGCAGGAGCAGGTGATGGAAGCCTTGCTCGCGGGCAGAAGTGCGCTGGCACTGTTTCCCACCAGTGCAGGCAAATCTCTCTGCTACCAACTGCCGGCGCTGCTCATGGACGGCGTGGCGCTGATCATCTCTCCGTTGATTGCGCTGATGAAGGATCAGGTGCAGGCGTTGCGGGCACGTGGCATTGCGGCGGCGCGGTTGGATTCCTCGCAGTCAGCAGATGAAGCGGCGCAAGTTTTTGAAGACATGCGCAATGGCACGCTGAAGCTGCTCTACATCGCCCCAGAGCGGCTCATGAATGAAAACTTTGTCGAGCGGCTCAAGCGCCTGCGCATCTCGATGATGGCCGTCGATGAAGCGCACTGCATCTCCGAGTGGGGGCACAATTTCCGTCCCGAATACCTGCGGCTGGCGCTTGTGGCGAAGGAGCTGGGCATCCAGCCTGTGCTCGCGCTTACGGCCACCGCCACGCCGTCGGTCGCAGCGGATATTCGCAAGGCCTTTGGCATTGCGCAGGCGGCTCATGTGCAGACTTCGTTTCTGCGGGCCAATCTGTATTTTCGCATCACCCCTTGCACGGCGCAGCAGCGCCTGCCTGTGCTCACCAAGCTGCTGCTGAAGCGCAAGGTGCCCTCCATCGTTTATGTGACGTTGCAAAACACAGCCGAGCACGTGGCCACGCATTTGCAGAAAAATGGCGTGAATGCTCTGGCCTATCACGCCGGTTTACCAGACGAGCACCGGCACGCGGCGCAGGATGCGTTCATGAATGGCCAGACCGATGTCATCGTCGCCACCATCGCCTTCGGCATGGGCATCGACAAAGCGGACATCCGCGCCGTGTATCACTACAATCTGCCCAAGACGCTCGAAAACTACTCGCAGGAAACAGGTCGTGCTGGGCGCGATGGCAAGGTTTCAGTCTGCGAACTGTTGGCCTGTGCGGACGATTGCATCGTGTTGGAAAACTTCACCTTTGGCGACACGCCCACGCCGCAGGCCATCCGCCAGTTGCTCGATCATCTGCTGCTGCAAGGCACGGAATTCGATGTCTCGATGTACGATCTCGCCCATGCCACGGACATTCGCCCGCTGGTCATCGAAACGGTCATCACGAACCTCGAACTCGATGGCATCCTGCGTCCGCTCGGCTCGTTTTACGCGAGCTACCAGTTCCGCTTCATCCAGCCGGAGCAGCGCATTCTTTCCGGCCACAAACCGGAGCGGCAGGCCTTCCTGCGCCAGTTGTTTCAATGCGGCAAACGCGGCACCAAGTGGATCACACTCAATCCCGATGAAGCCGCTACCGAACTCAATGAGCCGCGTGACCGCGTGCTCAAAGCGCTGACCTGGCTGCAGGAATCCGGCGACATCGAACTCAAGCCCAGCGGCAGCCGCCAGAAATACCGACTGGCCGAAGACGCGCATCTGCGTGATCCGAAAGAGATTACCAAAAAGATGCAGCAACTCTTTGCCGACCGCGAGCGTCGTGACGTGGAGCGCTTGGGCGAAGTGCTGAACTTTGCCCAGCATCGCGGCTGCCTCACCCGCTGGCTCTTGAATTACTTCGGTGAGGCCATGGAGGCCGACTGCGGCACCTGCACAAGCTGCAAGGAACGCGAAAAGGGAAGTCTAGAAGAGTCACCGCGCGAAATTCCGCAGTCCGAGCCACCGCCAATCACCGTCGAGCATGTGGCCGCGATCCGCGAAGTCATCGCTGAGCGCAAAGCCGCGCTGCGCTCCTCCCGCCAGCTTGCCCGCTTCCTCTGCGGCCTCACCAGCCCCGCTGCGACTCGCGAACGCCTCAGCAGACATCCCAGCTTCGGTTTGCTGGAACGCATCCCGTTTGGGGATGTGCTCGCGCAGACGGAAACGATGCTGGGGTAAACAATTCCTTGCCAGAACGCCTCTATTTTGGAGGTATGAACACTCTCTCTTCAATCACCATGCGCATCCTCCCGCTTCTTTCCATCCTCCTTGCCGCCGTCAGCCTGCGTGCTGAGTCCCTACTGCCGCCCGACGCTCGTGTCGCCGTGATCGGTGACAGCATCACGGAGCAGAAGGTTTATTCCAAATACATCGAAGCCTACCTGCTGGCCTGTACGGGACGCAGTGACATCAAGGTGTTCCAGTTCGGCTGGAGTGGCGAGCGCGCGGGTGGCTTTGCGGCCCGTCTCGAAAATGATCTCTCTGTCTTCAACCCGAATGTCGCCACGACCTGCTACGGCATGAACGATGGCAGCTACACGGCTTACACACCGCAGATCGGCGGCGAGTATGAGAAAAACATGCGGGCGGTGATCGCCGGGCTGCAAAAGGTCGGCGTGAAGGTCATGGCGATTGGCTCACCGGGTGGAGTGGATCCCGATTTCTTCATCCGTCCGACCATCAAGGGCGAACTCTACAACGAAAACCTTGCCCAGCTTCGCGACATCGCCAAAAAGCTCGCCGAAGAGAACAAGCAGCCCTTTGCCAATGTGCATGACACTATGATCAGCGCGCTCACGAAGTCGAAGGCGGCGCTGGGCAAAGGGTACGGTCCTTTCGGCGGCGACGGCTTCCATCCGGCACCCGCAGGCCAGCTTCTGATGGCGCAGGCGTTTTTGAAAGCACTGGGCTTTGACGGCGACATCGGCAGGGTCACGGTCGATATGAAAGGGCCCAACACAGCGAGCACCGGTCATACGGTCCAGGGCCTGCAGCTCGGCAGCGTGACACTGGAGAGCACGAAGTGGCCATTTGTGTTCGACGCTGATCCGAAAGCGGCGGGCAGCAATCGCAGCATCCTGCCGTTCACCAGCTTCAATCAGGACCTCAACCGCTTCACGCTGAGAGTGCTGAATCTCACTGGTGCCAAGGCCAAAGTCACCTGGGGCAGTCAGAGCAAGGAGTTCAGCCGCGAGCAGCTCGAAGGGGGCATCAATCTCGCTGCGGAATTTACCCAGACACCGTTCGACGCCGCCTTTGCAGATCTGAGCAACGCGCTTGCAGCCAAGCAGGCATATGAAACGCTGATGATCAAAACGCTCGTCACCAACTTCCGCTCGTTCGCGACTGAAGCGAAGGAGGAGCCCGAATTTGGCGCTGCCTTGGAGGTGCTGAAGAAGAAGCTCATGGAAAAGCACACCCGACTGGACGCCGACGTGCGCAAATTCATCAAGCCCGTCACGCACACGATCAAGGTCGAGGAAGTGAAGTAGCTCTTACAGATAGCTTTCCCACGGAAGGAAGCGCAAGAACCAGCAGCCCAGCCGCCGAACGAGTGATGCCTTTGGCTCCATGTGATGCACGGACAGTCGCCCATTGGGGCGCTGACCCGTCCAGAGGATGGAGCCTTTGGCGTTGCGGGTAATGTGCCAACTGTTCTTTGGCTCAAAGCTCTTCAGCAGATAGGATTTCATGCGGGTGGCAAACGCTTTGCTGTGGATGATCACACAGGTCTCAGTGTTGATGTATTTGGAGCGTGGGTCCATGTTGTAGGAGCCTATGAATGAGAGGTCTTCATCGACGACGAACCCTTTGGTATGCATGCCCAGAGGAGTCAGCTTTCGGGCAAGGATGTAGCTTGAGCGATCTTGCGCACGCGCATTCAGTTCAAAGAGACTGACGCCGCTGTCGAGCACCGCTGCACGACGGTTGGCAATACCGGTCATGGCAGGAAGATGGTCGATGGAGGCCAAGGAATTGGTCAACACTTGCATGTGGACGCCGCGTGCCGTGACCTTTTGCATCAGTTCCAGTGTATCGTTTTGAGGAATGAAGTAAGCGGCATGCATGACCACGCTGCGTCTGGCCTGACGCAGCGAGTCTTCGATGCTGTGCCAGACGGGCGAGGCAACTGCGGTTGGATGCAGCATTCGTTCAGGTGGGTCGGCCACAAACTCGCACTCGGCCCAGATCATGCGTTCCGCGAGTCTGCGCAGAGTTTGTAATGCTTCCGTTCGCACCAGCGAGAGCGGGAATGGACTGCGGCTTTTCGCTGCGAGTGAGTGCTTTTTGCGTGCGAGATGTTCGCGCAGGTCGCAGAGTTTTTGGCGCTCATCATTGGTGATCTTTGTCTCACTGCCAATGCGCGTCAGCGGAGACTGCCAGTAGTAATCAAAAGACTTGGTCGCTGCGCCCACCACGGGTCCGGCAGCGATGAAATCCAAATCCCGCATGTTGTAATGGCGATGGATGCCGAAGTAAGCGTCTCCCAGATTGCGTCCGCCCCCAATGACAATGTTGCCATCCGCTATCAGGAGTTTGTTGTGCATGCGGCACTGCATGCGGTCGATTTCACCGATCACCGGGATGGGGTTTCCGGCAAATATGCCTTTCAGATCAGACAGAGGATTGAAGAAGGCCACCTGAATGTTGGGATGGGCTGCCAGCGCAGCAGAGTACACCTCGGCCTGCGCATCGTTGGCGCTGTCCAACAGCAGCCGTATGCGCACACCCCGATCAGCAGCCGCCAGCAAACGGTCAGCAAACGTGGTGCCGACCAAATCGTCATGCCAGATGTAGTATTGCAGATCCAGCGTTTGCTGGGCGGCTTCCAGTGCGGCAAGCCGTGCGAGGAAGGCGTCACGACCATCCGCCAGCATTTCAAAGCCCGAGGTGTCCTGGTGGCGGGTGGTACGCAGGCGGCAGGCATGCGCGATGGTTTCCTGACTGACGAAACCCATCGTGGGCAGGGCGTCAGACTTCGAGGTTGGGGTTCCGCACGCGGCAAGTTGCAGAATCAGCACTCCGTAGGCCAGCAGACGAAGCCATAATTTCATAAGGAAAGGATTCCAACGGTGAACAAAGATGCAAGTCCATCAAAAAATGAATCGGCGACTGACGTTGTAATTCGATGCTCCTAGCTGATCTCACTTGGCCCGCTGTGGCCGCTCTCGATAAAAACACACCCGTCATTTTCCCCCTTGCCGCTTTGGAACAGCACGGGCGGCACATGCCGGTCTTCACCGACAGCATGCTGACAAATGAACTCATCCGCCGCACCGAGGCGGCGCTGGGGGAGCGCGTGCTGATCGCGCCGCTGACGTGGCTGGGGAATTCGCACCATCACATGGACTTCCCCGGCACCTTGTCGGCGGAGCCACGGCTGTATCTCGATCTGCTCAATGGGCTGATGGACAATTTCATCGCCCACGGTTTCAAGCGCCTCGTCTTTCTCAATGGTCACGGCGGCAACGACATTCCCGGCAAGCAGGCCGTGTTTGAGACGCGGCAGAAATACCGTGACCGCAGCGATCTGCTGCTGCTCTTCGCCACCTACTGGAATCTGGGCGCAGAACCCTGGACCCGTGATTCTTCCATCCAGCAGCGTGTCATGGGCCATGCCTGCGAATGGGAGACCAGCATGGTGCTGCGCTTGCGCCCCGAACTCGTCGGCGATCTAACCCAGACGGGCGATGTCCCTTTCGGCAACGCCTTCGAACCCGCCTCCCGTGGCTGGATCATGCCCGACCGCAGCGAGCCAGGCCATGTCGGCGATCCCCGCGCTGCCACGGCGGAGAAAGGCGAGGTGTTGTTTCAATGTTTCAGCGAGTCAGTCGTGAAGCTGCTGGAACGCGTGATTGTGTGGGATGGGAAGAGCTGGGAGGGGTGATGATGAAAAACTGGCTTAACACTGTCGCCCTTGCCGCGAGCGTCATCGCAGGAGCGCTTTTTGCGGCCTGGGCCGTGCTGGCAACGACCGGCATGTTGAAGACCTATTCGGTCCCCACCAACGCGATGGCAACATTCATCAGCAAGGGGGATCACATCATCGCCGAACGTTTCACCATGCTAAGCGGCCTGCCAAAGCGTGGCGATGTGGTGACTTTCACCACCGAAGGCATCAAGTCGCCCTACATGCGCCATTCCCCGCCTGCTATTTACATCAAACGCCTCATTGGACTGCCTGGTGACCGCCTGGAGTTCAAAGGTGACATTTTGCATGTGAATGACCGGCCGGTGAGTGAATACTTCGACACGAAAGGAATTACCTACCTGCCGCAGATGAGCCTTGCTCAAGGCAGAAGCGTCACAGTGCCGCAGGATCATGTCTTTATGCTGGGGGACAATTCGGCCAACAGTGCTGATTCGCGCTATTGGGGGCCACTACCTGTGGCAAACCTGCGCCAAAGATACTGGTTTCATCTGAAGCATGGGCCACCTGTGGAGGAAGAAAAGCAAGAGCCCTGACCACATGGCATGAATGGTGCCGCCAAGCTTGAAACAGAACTCTTGTTCTGTGGTCCGAGGAAGTTTACACTTTTGTCATGACTGCTGCCGAAATCACTGCTCATGCGCTCAAGCTCGATGAAGCGGGCCGAGTTGAAGTCCTCAATGCCTTGATGGATTCATTCGATGAGCCGGATCCGAGTGATTCTGACGCAGACAGCCTGACTGAGGCCATCAGTCGTAGCAACGAAATCAAGCTTGGTTTGGCGAAGACGATGACTGCGGAGGAGTTGTGGCAGTCGGTGAATGCGTCTCGCAGGGGTGTGGTTGGATGATGGTCTGCTTTTGCACACAAAGAAAAATGCAGTGATCTCCTTTTGCTGCCGTACTCAACCTCATGCCCACTCCCCGCTCCTCCCTCTGGAAATGGTATCTCTGCGGCCTGCTGCTACTGGCGACGACGATCAATTACATGGACCGGCAGACGCTGGCGAATGCTTCGACGCGGGTGACGAAGGAGTTCCATCTGTCGCAGGAGCAGTATGGGGATGTGGAGTTGGCGTTTGGCTGGGCGTTTGCGGTGGGGTCACTGGTGTTCGGATTTTTGGCGGACCGGTTTCGGGTATACTGGCTCTATCCGGTGGTGCTGAGTGGGTGGTCGCTGATGGGGATTGCCTCGGCACATACCAATGGCTACTGGCCGCTGCTGATGTGCCGGGTACTGCTGGGCTTTTTTGAAGCAGGGCACTGGCCGTGTGCTTTGAAGACGACGTTTGCGCTGCTGGAGTCGAAGGATCGCACCATGGGCAATAGCGTGTTGCAAAGTGGCGCGTCCATTGGTGCCATCGTGACGCCGCCACTGATGCTCTGGCTAATGACGGAGGACATCTCGAGTTGGAGGCTGGCGTTTGAGGTCATCGGCTACATCGGGTTGCTGTGGGTGGTGCTGTGGTTTGTGTCGATGCGCAAAAGCGATCTGGATGTGGTGGTGGATGATCCGGCAAGGCGAGAAAGCCTGGGGGACATTCTGCGGGGTGGCCGCTTCTGGGCGCTGGCGCTCTTGATTTTCGGCGCGCAGACCTGCTGGCAACTCTTCCGCGTGTGGCTGCCGAAGTTCATGCAGGAAGGGCGCGGCTATTCGGAGGCGGAGGCGCTGTCCTTCAATTCGGCCTACTTCCTTGGCACGGACATCGGCTGCATCGCGGCGGGATTCATTTCGCTGTGGCTGGCGCGGCGGTTTGCCATCTCGGCGCATGGCGCACGGCGCTGGGTGTATGCCGGCGCGTGTGTGATGACGTCGTTCAGCGTGCTCCTCCTGTGGCTGCCGAAGGGCTGGCCGTTGATGGGTGCGATCCTCGTCGTCGGTGCTGGTGCGCTGGCCTTGTTCCCCTGCTACTACAGTTTTGTGCAGGAGCTTTCAGATAGGCATGTGGGACGGCTCACGGGCTTGCTCAGCACCTGGGTATGGGCGGTGTCATCGCCCATGCACAAGCTCTTCGGCAGAGTCGTGGATGAAACAAAGTCCTTCGATCTCGGCATGGCGATGTCAGGGCTCGTTCCATGGCTCGGCGTCATTGCCATGAAACTGCTGTGGGACCGACACAAGTCGAACGACCCGGCCGCTGTGAAGCTTTGAGATGCGGCAAACAGCCAGCCTCATTCCAAATACTCGCCGGCAATCACTTCCTCCTCGCCTTCATTGGCGTGGATGGCCCCTGAGATGACGCGTTCGGTCACTTCATCGAGGTAGGACTGCAACACCTTGCTGAGCTCAAGGAACTCTGGCCAGAGCGTTTCGTTCACAAAGCTGCGCGGCACCCGGACCATGACCGTGGTTCGGCGCTGGCGGGCGTAGCGGTAGGGTTTGAGTTCATAGCGCCGCAGCAGAGCGGTGAAGAGTTTTTTCGACCAGCCGTCAGTCAGCGTGAATTTATACTCGATGGGTCGGTCCACCTTGGCGGTTTCACCCAGACGACGTTTGATGCGGGCGATGGCATCCGCAGCGGCTTCTTTCTCACCGGGAGTGGCAGCGCCAGCGTAGAGCCGCTCAATCTTGCTGAGTTTTTCGAGGAGATCCTGTTCGCGCATGCAGGTTCTTTCTCAAACCCGGCGCGGTTGTCAACGCATGCCCGAAATTACGATGCGCGGCGGATGCCGCGGGTCGCGAGAATGTTGCGCACCAGTCGCAGCATGTCGGCGGGCTCGTAAGGTTTGGGCAGCACGGCGGCGAAGCCGTAGGAGGCCGGGTTGGCCATGACCGGATCGTCCGAATAACCGCTGGAAACGATGGCAAAGACCTCGGGGTCGATGCTACGGAGTTTTTCCATCGTACGCACACCGCCCATGCCATTGGGAATGCTGAGATCGAGAATGACGAGGTCAAAGGCGCGGCCCTGCGTCACGCTTTCTTGGTACATGCGCACCGTCTCACTGCCTTCGGCGCTTTCGGCGACATCAAAGCCGTTGCTGGTGAGATTGCGGACGATCAACGAGCGCACCAGCGGATCATCTTCCAGCACGAGGATGCGTGGGTTGGCGGCGTTCAGTTCCGGTGGCGCGTCGAATACCTTGCTGAGGCCAAAGGCGTCCGCTTCTTCGCCGTCGGAATCCAGCGGCAGGTAGAAGCGCACGGTGGTGCCTTTGCCCTGCTCTGAACTGACCGTCAGCGAGCCGCCGTGGGCCTTGGCGATGGATTCGCAGACCGTGAGGCCCAATCCGGTGGCGTTGTCCGCTTTGCGGGTGCTGAAGTAAGGCTCAAAAATATGGGGCAGGTGCTCCGTCGGGATGCCTTCGCCTTTGTCTTCGACTTCGATGGCGAGGCCGGAGGGCTGGAAATGGGTGTCGGTGACCATTTCACCCGGAAACATCTCCGCGTGGTCGGGAGCAAAGCAGCGCACGATGATTTCGCCGCCGTTGGGCTGGGCCTGTTCGGCGTTGCGAATGAGATTGCTGAGCAGTCGGCTGATTTGCGCGCCATCAATGGCGATCTGCGGCAGGCCGGGCTGTACTTCGATGCGGTACTCAACGCGATTGGCACGCGTGTGATGCGTGAAGAAGGTCTCGATGAGGTCGCCGAGGCGGAGCTGCGTTTTGATCGGCGCGCCGCCAAGGGCAAAGGTGAGCAGTTGCTGCACGAGGTTTTGCGCCTGCAGCGTGGCCTGTTTGGCCGTGTGCAGCTCGGGCAGCGTGATGGCATTGCGCAGGCGCATCTCGGCGAGCGAGATGTTCCCCAGCAGGACGGTGAGCAGGTTGTTGAAATCGTGGGCAAAGCCACGGGCGAGCAGACCCAGGGATTCAAGGCGGTCGATGCGGTTGCGGCGTTCGGCTTCTTCGCGCCGGGCCGTGACATCCTGCACGAGCAGCAGCAGACCTTCCCCAAAGGGGTAGCCGCGCAGTTCGAGCCAGAGCTGTTTTTCGTCGAGGTACAGCTCGCGGTTCACCGTCTCGCGGTGCAGCATGGCATGGGCGAAGGCCTCATGGTGCAACTCGCGGGTGGCGCTGGGCATGATGTCCCACAGCGAGAGGCCCAGCATGTTTTGCAAGTTGCGGTCAAAGAGGCGCAGGGCGCTGGCGTTGGCATAGGTCACGCGCCAGCGAGCATCCAGCGCGAACAGCGGGTCGGAGATGCTTTCGACCACATCCACGAGAGGTGCGGTGCTGCGGTTGGGGATAGTTGCCGCTGGTGCCGCTTCCGGGACGGCGGCGGCACGGAAGAGAATGATGAGTCCGGTCAGGTGGCCCTGCGCATCGCGCAGCGGAGCCGTGCGGTCTTGGATCGGAACTCGTTCACCCAGCAGGGTGGTGAGATAGACGGTGCGCTCGGCAGTCTGCGCAGGGGCCTCCGTCGAGAGGATCTCGGCGGGTTCGCCGGTCTGCTGAAAGATGCGGAAGACTTCGTGCAGTGAGCGACCGACCGCTTCCTGCGCATTCCAGCCAGTGGCACGCGCGGCGGAGGGGTTCATGAACACCACACCGCCGGACAGATCGGCGGCGATGACGCCATCAGCCAGGCTTTGAAAGGCCTCAAAATAGCTGTGTTCACGACGTTGGCGCTCATTCTCTTCAAAGTGGCGCTGGGCAGCCACTTCGACGGCCAGGCGCAGTTCGTCGTGATTGAAAGGCTTGAGCAGGTAACCGTGCGGGTGAGTTTGGCGCGCACGCGCCACGGTGTCGAGATCAGCGCAGGCCGTGACGTACACAATGGCCACGCGGCTGCGGCGCTGCAGCTCACGGGCTGTGTCAATGCCATCGAGATGCCCGGCGAGGTGAACGTCCATCAAGACGAGATCCGGGCGAAACTCCTCCAGGCGCTCCAGCGCTTCCTCCCCGGAGGCACAGATGGCGGCGACCACATAGCCCAGACTGCCGAGAGTCGTGGCCATGTCACAGCCAACGAGCCCTTCGTTCTCGACGATCAAGATGCGGATGCGATCAGAATTTGTCATTTACCCGATTGTTCAACTATTCTAATCGAGATGAATTAGAAACGCCATAAGAAATCAATGTCCTTTTGTTTGACTGGTGAGAATTTATCGAATGGGCATACCTTCTCCAAGGCCGCTCTTTTCAGGATTCGTCACTTCGCGGAGGTCGCGGCACCATTCTTTCCAGCCGGGAAAAAGGTGACATCAATGCCCTCTTTACGCAGGCCCTTCTTCACTTCTTCGCTGAGTTGGGCATAGCTCCGTTCGCGCAGCAGATGTTTCTTGGTGGCAGCGGCCACTGCTTCGTCGTTCTGGGCATTTTCGATCTCGCGGAGCCACGCGATGAGGTGGGCGGCGTCGCCCTTGTCGTCCACGTGGTAGAAGAAATAGGTCAGCAGGCAGGCCGAAGCGTAATTTTCATTGGCAAAACCGCCATTTCCCAGCGCGGCAGCCCAGCGTTCATCATCGATGGTCATCAATTCTTCGAGGTCGATCATCGTGAAGCCTTTGCCGCCTCCATGCCTGCCGGTGTAATTTTGGAGCTGGCGATTGAGACCGATCAGGCTGAAGCGGCCGTTGCTATTGTAATCCAGCATGCAGACATACTCCGCACTGCCTTCGCAGTACCAGACGGGGATGATGTTTAGCCAGTGGTTCATCATCTGGTGGGTGATTTCATGGATGAGCGTGGCGTTGTCGCCACTGCTGCTGTCAGCCAGGGACACGCGGTTGCCCACCATCTGCACCCCGAGGCTGGAGAGCGGCACCATCAGGGCTTTGTTGGCACCCATATAAACACCGGCGGAGCCCTCCACGCCTCCGGCCTCCATGTAGTCGGTCTTGTTGGTGAACAACCGTGCCAGAAAGATGTCACGCAGCTTTTCGGGCCGTGGTTTCAGATCCAGCGGCAGCAGGCAGTTGATCAGCCAGGTGGCTTCAAACATGCGGCCAAATTCGCGCACCACATTCGCACCCAGCTTGGAGTCGCACTGAAACTCGTAGTGCGGGGAGCGGTAGATGAACTGGTGGCTTTCAGCATCTTCCTTCACCACCGTGACGGCGGGCTTTTCATCCAGCGCGACGGTGCGTGGCCAAGTCTTGCTGGCGGCTGGAGTGCTGGACTCAGGGGTTGCCGACGAGGTGCTGGCACCAGATGCTCCCTGAGCTTTGGCAAAAGACTGGTCTGCGGCTGACAGACGATCCAGCGGCACGGTGAAGGTGTTGCCATTGGCCAGGCGAATCTTGACCCCCGAACCCTCCACGGCCACAAAGCTGGCTTCGATCTTGCGTCCATCCGTGCTCGTCCATGTATGCATGACCGCTGTGGCTGCCGATGCCTGGAGCAGCAGGGTCATGCATGTTACGAAGACACCGAGGGGTTGACGGATTTTCATGAGGCGAGTTTGAGAAAAACCGTAAAGATGTCGAGCTTTTAGGTGGCCGGCGCTGCTAAAACTCCTTGAAAAATGCAGCGTGCCGCAGATTTCACTCGCCATTCTACCGGGTGTTTGAATAACTTTGCCGGGCAATCGTTCCAACTCATCCTCATGAAAACATTCATCGCGCTTTGCTCCATCTTCGCCTTCACCTTGTCGCTTTCTGCGGCTGATCCCAAGCCGGAAAAGGCCAGTCCTGCCAAAGCGAAAGCCACGGCTGCGGAAGCGGCCAAGCCCTCTGCGAAGGTGGAGGCGCTTGCCAAAACGCTGACCGACCCACAACGCACTCAACTGCTCTCTATACTGAACACAGGCGATGAGGCCGCACTCACGGCGCTGCCCGGCGTTGGGGAAGTTCGCGCCAAGGCCATTCAAGCAGGCCGCCCTTTCGCTGATGTCTCCAATGTGGTGAGCGTCAAAGGCATCGGTGACGGGATATTTGCTCAAATGGTCGCCTATGCGAAGGCGGGATTTAAGAAGGAAGCGCCTGCCAAGAAGAAGGCTGAGCCCAAGAAAACGGACAGCAAGGAAGCAAAATAGCCTCTCCAGGGGAGGTTTGGAGCCCTTGTCTGACCGCGCAGAGCGTCAAGGTTCATTTGCAGGGGATTTGGCGGTGCTGGTCCGGCCTTGTGAAATTTTTCACAAATAGGGGTTGCCGCACTGCGGGACGTTCGGATAATCAAATCCGACTCCCCTGCAGTTCCCTGCTCATACATGGCCACTATCATTGTACAACGTCCCAAACTTGCCTGGCATGAACGCTGGTTCATTTCCACGTTGTTGAAAGGGCTGAAAATCACGGTCGGGCATGGCATCAAGACCTTCCTCCAGATCGCTGGTAGCAAGCCCAAGGTGACGATGGAATACCCGGAGCAGAAGTGGGACGAACATCTGCCGGAGCACTACCGTGGTGCTCCCGCCCTTGTCACGGACGAGCAGGATCGTGAGCGCTGCGTGAGCTGCCAGCTCTGCGAGTTCATTTGTCCGCCCAAGGCCATCAAAATCATCCCCAGTGAGATTCCAAGCGACGATCCTTGGGCCAAGGTCGAGAAGCGCCCGAAGGAATTCGATATCGACATGATTCGCTGCATCTACTGCGGCATGTGCGAGGAGGTCTGCCCCGAGCAGGCTATTTTCCTGCGCAAAGACTACGCCATCACTGGTCTCTCACGCCAAGAGATGGTACACAATAAAAAGCGCCTCTATGAAATAGGCGGCCAGCGTGTGGGACTGGTGAACAAGTGGAACGAGCTCAAGTAATGCCCCCTCTGCTGTTCTATCTCTTTGCTCTGATCACCCTGGGCTTCGGCTTTCTGGTCGTCACCGGGCGCAACCCTGTGACTTGCGCGCTTGCTCTTGCAGCGAGCTTCGTCGGTTTGGCGGCGCTGTTCCTGAGCCTCGACGCCTACTTTATCGGGGTCATCCAGATTCTCGTCTATGCCGGCGCGGTGATGGTGCTGTTTCTCTTCATCATCATGCTGCTCGACATCAAGACGGAGGAGGGCAAGAAACTGAATCTGCCTGCCATCGTCTCCGGTGTACTGCTGGCGGTGCTGCTCACTTTGCAAATCATCGCTGTCGTCGGCAGTACGTCACTGGCGCAGAAAAGCACGCAGGACACTCCTCTGGCGCTGGCCGCTGCCGCCGGGAAGATCGGCAGGGCAGCGCTGCCCACCATCACGAACGATCTCAAGGCGGGGGAGTTGCCCGATGCCAAGTTGATCGGTTTCACCCTCTTTGATCAATACGGCTTTCATCTGCAAGTGATCGGCCTGCTGCTGCTGGTCGGCACGATCGGTGTGGTCGTTCTCAGCAAACGCGAAAGGAGCGCCCCATGATCACCCTTGGCCACTACCTCGTTGTCAGCGGCATGTTGTTTGCCCTGGGTCTCGCTGGCGTCATCGCCCGCAGAAACATCATCATTGTCTATATGTGTCTGGAGATGATGCTCAGCGCGGCGAATCTGGCGCTGGTCGGCTTTTCCCGCTTTCACCTCGTCAACGGCCTGCCGGATTATACCGCGCAGTCGCTCGTGTTCTTCACCATCACCGTGGCTGCTGCTGAAGTGGCCGTGGGTCTCGCCATCATCGTGGCTCTCTTCCGCTCCAAACAGAGCGTGGATGTGGAGTCCGTCACCAAACTTCAAGGATAACGCGCCGACATGCACGCCAGCATCATCCTTCTGCTGCCATTCTTTTCGGCGCTCGTCATCCTGTTGGGGCACCGCCAGCTCAAAGGAGCTGCCGTGCTCATTTCGGTGGGCTCTTCGGTCGTTTCTTTCATTGCCTGCGTGGCTCTCCTGGCGGTGGCGGACGATAAAGACAACACCAAGCTCCTCCTGCCCTTCCTCGATGTCGGCCAGTTTCATGCCAACATCGATGTCCTGATCGACAAGCAGAGCCGCGGCATGATGTTCATCGTCAGCTTCATCGGCATGCTGGTGCATCTGTTCTCTCTCGGCTACATGAAGGACGACGATGCGAAGCCACGCTTCTTCGGGTCCCTCTCGCTCTTCATGTTCTCCATGACCGGCATCGTGCTGGCTGGAAACCTGATCATGATGTTCATCTTCTGGGAGCTCGTCGGTTTGAGTTCCTACTTGCTCATCGGACATTGGTACCAAAAGGCTAGCGCTGCGGAAGCCTGCAAAAAAGCCTTCCTCACCAACCGCATCGGCGACTTCGGCTTCATGATCGGCATTCTGCTGCTCTTTGGCCTGAACAAGGGCGATGTCTCGTTCGAAAACTTGCGGGATGCCTTTGTGCAGGGTGGGCCGCTGTTCGATGCGCAAAAGTCGAATCCTGGCATCATCACCGCCGCCGCTCTGTGTATCTTCATGGGAGCCATGGGTAAATCCGCCCAGTTCCCGCTGCATGTTTGGCTGCCGGACGCCATGGAAGGCCCCACGCCCGTCTCCGCTCTCATCCACGCGGCCACCATGGTCGCCGCTGGTGTTTACATGCTGGTGCGCGTGAGCTTCCTCATGGAGGCTTCGCCGCTCGCGGCGGAAATCATCGCTGGCATCGGCTGCTTTACCGCTCTGCTGGCGGCGCTGATGGCCACGCAGCAGAATGACATCAAGCGGGTGCTGGCCTATTCAACCCTTTCCCAGCTTGGCTATATGGTCATGGCCGTTGGTGCTGTGGCGATGGCCGCCAAGAACGGTCATGAACCGCATGCCGCCGAACCTGGCCATCCGGCGATGTTCCATCTTTACACGCACGCGTTTTTCAAAGCGATGCTCTTCCTCGGCTCGGGTGCCGTCATCTATGCCTGCCACCATGAGCAGGACATCTGGAAAATGGGCGGTCTGCGCAAGCACATGCCCGTGACCTTCTGGACATTCGCGATTGGCACCGCTGCCTTGATGGGTGTGCCGTTCTTCAGTGGTTTTTGGAGCAAAGAGGCTGTGCTTGGCGTCGCATTTGACAGCGGCTGCAAGGTTCTCTTCCTCGCCGGTGCTGCCACGGCGGCTCTTACCGCGTTTTATATGACGCGCTTGCTCATCGTCGCCTTTTTTGGCAAGCCACGCACGGATTCGGCACATCATGCCACCGAAGCGCCGATGATCATGATCCTGCCGCTGGCGATCCTGGCCATCTTCTCAGTACTCTCAGGCTATAACATTCTGGCCACTCCCTTGCAGGCCATGAAACCGCCGCATGTCGAAGGTCATCAGACCGTCCTTTGGGCCTCGCTGATTGCCTTGGTCGCCGGCGTTAGCGGCGCGATCTACCTCTATCGCGGCAAGGACAAAGACCCGGTCAACATCAAGCTCTTCGCCAACAAGTTTTACTTCGACGAAATCTACGCCGTCATCATCCGCATCTGCCAGGATCGTCTGGCGTGGATCGTCAACGCCATGGAGCGTATTTTAGTGGATGGCCTCGTCGCCCGTCTGCCTACCGCCATCGTCGCCCGTCTCGGAGCCGCCACCCGCATGCTGCAGGGTGGCCATTTGCAGGGCTACACCTTCCTGCTTGGCAGTGGTGTCATTGCTGTCGTTTATCTGGTCGTATTTGTGCTACCCCGTCTGGGCCATTGATGGAGAAATTGAATGAGCGTTCTTGAACTAATCATCGCACTTCCGCTGCTCGCCGTTTTGGCGATCTGGCTCGGTGCGCCTGCCCGCGCTGCATCCCTCGGTGCCACCTTCATCAATCTGGCCCTCGTGCTCTACACGGCGGTGCAATACGCGGGTAAAACGGGGCTCGCCTTCACCTATTCGCGCCCGATTCTGGAGAATCCCTCCCTCAGCTTTGCCGTCGGTGCAGATGGCATCTCGATCATTCTCGCCCTGCTCACCGCGTTGGTGATGCTGGCCGCCATCTGGCAGATTGAGGACCGCCCGCCTATTTTCTACATCGCCTCACTGCTCATCGGCGGCGGTGCTCTGGGAGCCTTCCTCACCACGGATGTTTTCTTCATCTACGCCTTCCACGAACTCGCGTTGATCCCGACCTTCCTCATGATCGCGCTGCACGGGCGTGCCGAGCCTGCCCAGCGCAAGGCCGTCGCCTGGAAGGCCACCATCTATCTCGGTGCTGGCAGTCTCGTGCTGCTCGCCGGTCTGGCTTGGTTGGTGCTCGAATTCAGCGGTGGCTCCAAGCTCACCTTCGATCTCGAAGCTTTGCGCAGTCAGGCCAAACTGACTCCGCTGCCCGATGCGAAGCAGGCGCAGATCTTCTTTGTGCTGCTGCTGGGATTTGGCTCGCTCGTCAGTTTGTTCCCCTTTCATAGCTGGGCAGCACCTGCCTATGCCACCGCACCCACGCCAGTGGCCATGCTGCACTCGGGGGTGCTCAAAAAATTCGGCCTCTACGGACTCATCCGCATCGCCTTGCCGCTGCTGCCACAGGGCGCGCATGTGGAGTGGGTGCAGAATGCGCTGCTCCTGATGCTGCTGGGCAACATCCTCGTGATGGGCCTCGTCACCATCCATGCCAGCCGCCTGGATGACACGCTCGCGAATTCCAGCGTCATGCACATGGGCTACATCTTCCTCGGCATTGCCGCAGGCACCGACATTGCACTGAAGGGTGCGGTGATCCTCATGTTCGCACATGGCATCTCCATTGCACTGCTGTTCGGCCTTTGCGGTCGCATGCGCAATCAATTGGGCACCTTGGAGTACAACAAGCTCGGCGGCCTCGCCTCCCACGCGCCGGCGTTTACCGTGCTGTTCGCCTTTGGTGCTTTTGCCTCCATCGGCCTCCCGGGCCTGACCAATTTCGCCGGTGAAGTGATGATCTTCCTGGGCAACTTCACCGATTTCAAAGCAGGTGGCTTGAGCAATCTGCAATGGACCGTCATCCTGGCTCTCTGGGGCGTGGTGATGTCCGCTGTTTACATGTTGCGCGCCTATCGCAGCATCTTCCACGGCAGTCCTACCACTGGCCTGTTCATGATTGATCCCGCGTTTTCTCAGCGCGTGCCGTTCATCCTGCTCGCCGCCACGCTGCTTATCACCGGCTGCTGCCCCTGGCTGCTGCTCAACCTCATGAAATCCGCGCTGTAGTCCTGCCATGAGCGTTTTCACCATCGAAGCCGGCCTCGCCGTTCTCGGATTGTTCCTCCTCTTGCTTGAGGCCTTCAAGCCCGAGATCTCCCGCCAGACACTCGGACTTACCGCCATCGCTGGCACCACGCTTGCNCTCGTGCTGTTCATCTTCGTGTCNCACGACACCGCCAGCCTGCCCGGTTTNATCCAGCCTTGGCATCAGCTCGACAGCCTTGCNATCTTCTACAAAGGTTTCGCGCTTGTCATCACCATCCTCGTGCTTTGGCTCACGCTCCAATGCGCGCCNTATCTCACGCGCTTCACNGTCGATGGCAANCTGGCCGAAATGTTCAGCCTCCCGCTCATCGTNTGCGCTGGCATGATGTGGATGGCCTCCGCGCGTGACCTCGTCACCGTCTTCGTCGCGCTCGAACTCGTCACCGTCTCGTTCTACGTCCTCGTCGCCTTCGCTCGCAAAAGTTCCTTCAGCCTGGAAGCAGGGGTGAAGTATCTCATCCTCGGCGCTCTATCGACCGGCGTCCTCGTTTATGGTATCGCCTGGATCTATGGTGCCAGCGGCACGATGAGCTTCGACGGCATCGCCAAAGCGCTCGCCAATCCTGCCACCAGCAAAACCACCGCTCTCTTCGGAGCCGCCGTGCTGCTCTGCGGCCTGGGTTTCAAAGTCGCCGCTGCCCCCTTCCACATGTGGGTTCCTGACGTGTATCAGGGTGCCCCCACTCCCGTGACCGCCTTCCTCTCCGTCGGCTCCAAAGCTGCGGGCTTCGTCGTCCTCACCCGCGCACTGGATGCCTTCCTCGTCGAAGGTTCCATCATTGGCAGCGAGATTCAGGCGCTTCTGCTTGTCGTCGGTTCTCTCACGGTCCTGCTCGGCAGCCTGCCTGCCATGTTCCAGACCAGCGTGAAGCGTCTGCTCGCCTACTCCAGCATCTCGCATGCAGGCTATCTGCTCCTCGCGCTCGCCTGCCGCGAAAGTGCCCGCTTCGATCTCTCCTCCGGTGGCATCGTCGCCTTCTACCTCGCCACCTACTTGCCGATGACCGTCCTTGGCTTCCTCGGTCTCGGCCTCATGCGCGCCAACGGCCTCGGTGAAGACATCAAAGACTTCACCGGACTCGCCAAACGCAATCCGCTGCTCGCGTTGCTGATGACCGTCTCATTCGCCTCGCTCGCCGGTCTGCCACTCACTGCTGGCTTCCTCGGCAAGCTCTTCGTCTTCCTCGGCCTCGCCGACCACGGCTACTGGGGTGCCCTGAGCTGCGCCATCGTCGCCGCCGCCGCTGGGTTCTACTACTACTTCAAGACCATCCTCGCGATGTACAGCACCGAAGGCACCGACGTTCCTGCGCTGAGCTTCTCCGTCGCTGCCAAGTCGGTCGCCGGTGCTCTCGCGCTCGCCATCCTGATCCTCGGTGTGTATCCCAAGCCGCTGCAGGGCGTGCTGACTTCTGCCCCTCCAGGGGTCGCGGTTCAGGTAAAATGAGATGCCATCAGCTACGCGAGGGGTTAGGCATTTTAAGTATGGTGCAGCCGTATTCGTGTAGAGAATAACGATGGTTTACATTCGAGAAGCATATCCGCTAATCTCGAAAAATGATGCCTTTGAGATTCTTGGTCGTGTGCAGCTTGGGAATTCTGCTGCCTTCAGTCAGTTTTGCAAAAAAGGATAAGTCCATTCAGATTCCCGTCGAATCCCTGTTCGACTGGAGCGATCCAATGGCTTTTGATGCTGCAAAACTGTCTGCGGCGTTTGCACCCTTGGAGAAAAAGCTTGAGAGAAAGATCCTGGAGGAGCCTGTGGATAGCCGCATTACTTCAGGCAGCAGCATTGACTGCGTTGAAAACATGTTCGTGCTGACTGCTTTTAACGGCCAATTTCGTCTCTCCGGCGCATGGTTTCATTTTGAGCCTGAGATTAGTCACACGATTGCCTTGTTGCTGAGAGTGTCGGATTACGGCCCCAGTCTTGAAAAGGACATTGGCTTGGAACTTTCCAAAGTGACGGGAGACCAGAGTCCGAAACCGTTTGTCAGACGAAGTGTGGTTGCTAGGACGCGCGAAGTCGTAGAAACTCAATTGACTCGGTGGTTGAATCCCAAATTCTGTGTCGAAACACTCCGAAACTCCACCATATTACATATTTACATCAAGCCGCGGCGGTCTGGGGATGATCAAGTTCCAGTCGCGGTGAAGCCTGCTGTTTCAGAGGTGAAGTTGTCAGCCAATCTCGATGCCCTGCTGAACTTCAGCGCTTTGTGGGGATGGACGCCGGATGAACTTGAAAAGAATTATGTGCTGAAGGCAGGGAGTCCTCAGGCGCAACAAAAGCCGCCCCAGTTCGAATGGGTCAGCAGCGCCAAGGACCGCGCGCGCTTCTCCCGTCACATGTTCAGCGACACCGAGACCAATCTCACGATGTTTGGCGGTTCGATTAAAGTAGAGGAGGCGATTTTGGAGTTCGTGAATGGCAAAGCAGCACGCGCGACGATCTCCATCTACAATCGCGGTGATTCGGGTGACATTGCCACTCCGGAATTCGATCGTATTTTCAAAGCGATCGGTCAGAACCTCAGTCAGGTGATGAAAGTGGCTCCCAAGCGGCAGTTGATGTCCTCCAATGCGGCTCTGCCAGTCTCGGGCTGGAACTGGACTTCACCGAGCGGCATTGCCCTGCTCGAATACAATGATTACAATACCCCCGGAAAAGAGACGAAGCCAGAGTTCCTGCGGTTGAAGCTTGCCGCACCCAATCAGGCCGACTGGAGCATGGGCAAAATGGCTACGGGCGTGCAGCGCATGGAACTCGTGCAGCGTGTGAAAAAGACATGCGCATGGTCATCGGCTACAATCTGGCCAAGAACCAGGTGATCTTCACCGACTCCTGGGGTGCGGGGCATGAACTCAAGCGCATGGCCATGCTGGACGCCTACGACGTCACCATGGGCCTCTACTCGATGGCTCCGCGTGGGCTTTGACCCGGAGATCGATTTTAGAGACTATCCAGCCTAGCAAGCTTTGAAAGATGCAGCCCCAATTGAATCAATAGACAATGAATTTGCCGCCTCGCTGAATTGAGTGGGTAGCTGGTGGCAGAGGAGGGCGGGAGATGTCAGATTGGGAGATGGATCAGAACG